>Ga0123355_10001787_pt1 | contig 30141 bp, 27 predicted proteins | sample TergutEmb28metaG_3_FD_89872 | JGI IMG/M metagenome (GOLD analysis project Ga0123355, IMG submission 89872) | Embiratermes neotenicus P1 segment gut microbial communities from Petit-Saut dam, French Guiana - Emb289 P1 | ecosystem: Host-associated > Arthropoda: Insects > Digestive system > Gut ... | reverse complement strand
CACTCTCCCTAAATCTCTCACACACATCCTCATACACTCTATATATATATATATATATATATATATATATATATATATATATATATATATATGCATCATACTTGGCTGCTATCTGTCAGAACACATTATAGTGCTGAGGAGATTCTGTAGACCTTAGTGAGAGAAAGTCTGTGTGAAGTGGGACCCTCGTATTTTTGCATTGCATTTCCTCAGTGTGCAGATATGGTGGGTAGCCACTGATAGCCGTTGAGAGGTGGTCTTGCAGCTTGGTGGTTGGGTGAGGAGCTAACAGCATTTTACTCTAAATATCAGCATGTTACGAAGAGTTACAGGGGATCTTGAACAGGCCCTTTGTTCCAACCTAGAGCATGGTGATGGATAGGATGGGAGAGCATGGACTGGATTCATCTGGCTGATGATAAGAACGTGTGGTGGGTTGTTGTGAACACAGTGATGAAGCTTTCGGTTCCATGAAATTAAGGGAATTTTTTGAAAAATTTAGAAATACTCATTTACTGAAAGGTTTGGTACGTAGGTAGGTAGGTCGTCTGGTGGGTCAGTTGGCCATTTAGGATTCAACAGTTCCAAGGTATCTGCTTGTCAGTGATGTGAACGGTGACTGTACTAACTGTGACAGACTGTCAACAGAAGTCTCATAAAATGGATGTTTTGCTTAACAGTGCTGCTGTGCATCCCTAAGGAGCACCCACGAATATTTCTTAGTACTTCAGTGAAATTGATCTTGTGGAATTTGATATAGCGTAGTTTTGTGGGACATTCTGGAGCTGTTTAAGTGTTCAGTGATAAGATGATGCACAGGCAAAACAAGTGTGAGGGATCTGAGGGGCTTATGTCAGGTGCACCAAACTGAGGAGCACACAGAAAATACAAAATGAGTATCATTTATTGTACAGTGATACTGCTAATATTATTATTGTTATTTATGTATTTACCCCTCTATCAAATAACTGTGAGGAAGGGGGGGGGGGTGTTTGTATTCTGGTGTGAGGTGTAACATTAGCTAGTTACAGCTGCTTTACACGAAGTTACGTGTGCAGAGCATCAATACCAATACCCCTGCTGTGGACATGCACAGCTTCTTGTCATGCTTCGCAACCACACACAAGTTAAAATAATGTTACATTCCATGTGCCAGATTGCTTGTACAGATTGTGTTTCTGCTGTTCTCTAGCTGGCCCAATCAGTGTAATTCCACTGCCACTGGCTATGCAGCCACAGGACTGTAGTTTGATTCCTGGCTGGGGCAAGACATTTTTCTCTTCTCCAAAATTTCCAGGCTGGCTCCCAGGCCTGCACATCCCCCCCCTAACCAATAGTTCCCATGAGATATCCCCAGAAGTAAAGTGGTCAGGGTGTGAAGATGACTGCTGACCTCTCTCTACCACTGAAGTTAAGAATGAGTGGAGCCAACCTTCATGGCATTCAAAGTGGCACTTTAGCAATATTCTAGTGTCAGCCCTACATTTCTTGTAGCAGTGCTCTAATAGTTATAGCAGAGTGAACATGTCAGTATAGTTATGTAATGCATATATTTTGTGACCTGTTTGGTATATTTTTTATATATTCTTGCTATTGCAGTATTTATAATGTTCACGTATTTATAGTGTTGCTGTGTTGATGCAGCTGCAATATTCAGAATGTCCTTGTGTTTATAATATTGCACATTTCCAGGTCCAGCTCCTGACAGCATCACAACAGACATTTTCAATATTGCCGTCAGTCTGGAATCCTATAAAATTGTTCATGACCTTGAGTGTGACATTGATACACTGACTGATTATGGATACATTGTAAGTAAAAATAGTTTAAGCAGGATAAGATTTTTGAAACTTCTGGCTTCCATGGTGAAGAAAAGAAATACACAAAAGTTGAACTTGAAGGAAAGAGACCACATGGGAGACTTAGGCATGGGTGGAAGGATGATATTAAAATGGAGGTTAAAGTAATAGGATGGGAGGGTGTGGGCTGATTTATCTTTCTGAGGGTTGGGAACAGTGGCTGACTCTTGTGAACATGGGAATAAACCCACAGGCTTCATACGACATCGCGAATTTCTTGACTGTTGGAGGAACTGTTGGCGACTTCTCAAGGAGAACTCTGCTGCATGGAGTTTAGTTGGTTAATTGCACATAGTTTCATAACTTGAGTGCAAGGGAATTTACAAAATAATACAAGGTATGTTTTGAAAACAGGGTCAAGAATTCTCTTGTCTTTCCCTTTGGTGCTGGAAGCGAAAGCTTGTACTGATCTACAGAGGATAGGAATTTAAATACTGGTGCATAAGAGCAATTATATGCATATGTTTGGCATTTTGAGCTCTGCACTGCATGATACATATATGCAACATGCAGTGCAAAACAGTTAATTTTGATCAGCGTGGATGGATGCAAGGAATATGATATCAACTTTGAATTATATTATGCTAGCATTCTGAGTTTTATTGTGCGGCTGACAGTGGTAACTCAGTTTCAGAGATCTTATTTCAACAAATTTGTTGGTGTCAGTGGTGACAGAAATCAGTAGTTGTGTTTGTTGTTACTGACAGTAATGGATGAGCAAATGCAAGTAGACATAACTTATGTTGGAATGCAGTTGTTAAATGCCATTTGATCTGACACAGTAGACTTTGCAGGTCACTGAACTCTGTGTGTTGTGACACCACATGCAACTCCCTTCCACCCTCCCATCTAACTTGGGTTAAAAAGTTACAGTTACCATAACAGTGTGAAGGCTTGATATTACTGTAACCTGTTAATATCCAGAATTTCAAAACCAATGCTAACAGAACTGTTGCACATCACATAGTAGTGTTACTGTGCATTGGAACGTTCCTATAGCAAGGATTAAAAAGGGCTATTTGAATCCTTTCCAGAACTTAATTATTTGGCTACTCATTTGTACAGGAATTATAAAGTCATGTTCTTTTTTGTCATATTTTCATTCTAGAAGGTAAACATTGCCTGCTACATCTTTTTTTGTATTATCCAATGATCGAAACATGTTATGCTCTGTTACTCATTTAACAGGTTGATGGCAATGAATTTACTGTGGAAGTTATAGACTCTGTGGCTGATTATGTTAGTCTTATGAAGCATATATTTGACTTCAGCAGTTTAAGAAACCTCCTTAAAGGAAATGAGGGTCAGGAACCATTCAAAGTCCTCATCAATTCACTGCATGGTGGTAAGTTGCATGTCCTCTTTTACAGAAGAGAGCTGAAAGAATTTGCATGTAGTTTTATAGCCAGGATAATGCAGTCAGCATAGTGCTGAGGTTAAGAATGAACAGAGCTATACCTTTGTGCATCAATGGTGTGCACATGGTGATGGTGTGCACATGGTCAACTTTACAGTTATCTTTACTTTTATCTTTATTTACACAGCAGTAATGATTGCACGTTGTTACTGAGACACATTGGTATTGACCTCTGCACAACTGATATGAATTTTGTTTGTAAAGGTTTATTTTCAGACACACAAAATGTTATATTTTGTTGTAACATTAATATTCCTGGAACAACTGAATGAGATGCAGCAGATCTGAAGGAACATGTAACATGTGACATCAAGACAATTGCAGAACATTGCACTGCAGGCAGTATTTATGCATTAGCAATGAGCTGTGTGTGGAATTGAAAATTTTAATTTTATTCATAATAAAATAGCAACGTAACCTCTAAGTTATTTGTACTTTATTGTATTCTGTTCACTCTGGTTGTGCAGTTGCCAAATGTTTGTCCGAGTTCCATGCTGTAACTGGTATATGATAATCATCAAGACAGTGAGAGGCACACACACACACACACACCCAGTAGCAGTTGGTCGTGGATTTCGTTCCAAGTGCAGAACACGCATCACGTTTACCTGTTAACACTGTATGAACCAGTATTCATTGTTCCTCAGTGCAGGATGGTTTACTTTTGTTGCTGGAAAGGTGCCTTTATTATGTGGGATGATAAAGTTTCACTGTTCTTCCTGCTTCTACAGTAAGATGTCTTACCAAGTTTATGTTTTGTTGATTAACGTTGACCCTACAAGATGGCTGTGGGGGATTCAGCTGTTCTGAATGGCGAGGTCCAGAAGGTGCGGAAGAACAGCTTCTTTCGACATTTCAGAATGTTATTTCCTTGCACAACTGCATGCCTGCCATTTTGCTGATGTACTTTTTGCTGGTGTTGTAGCAGTTGACAGTGGCTTGCTCAGTCCAATCTTAACCTGATCTTGATAGACCTGCCAGTATGTATTTGGAGCAACACATTTCCTGTGCATGGCCAACTGTCTGCTGATGCAGTTTGTACGGCAGGATGGCCACTGACAGCCCTGTCTGCTTGATACGGTACCCTGTGAACTGTCATTGGCTGTATCTGTTTTTCGCAAAGGTGGTCATGCAGAACTGCAACTCATCATGAAGACTGGTGGTCACATAGGGTTTAGGACCTGTTTGTGAGTGTGGAGAGCACAACCTGCTGCTTGGAAGGGGGGTGTTGTGGAGGAGTGTTTAGTTAGAGGTTGGCATGAGTGGAGTTTTGGTAAACCTTCTGATTCAGTGATCCTCCAGGATTCTGATAAATGTTTGTCTGGAACAGGAAGACAGTTGTCTCTTTCAGTCTGTATGGTGAACTGGATGTGCTGATGAATGTTGTTCAGGTGGTCCAAGAACACTTCCTGCCAGTGCATAATTTTGAAATCTAAGATGACCAAAAGTCATTTTAAGCAATGCAGAGATAAATATTTACGTGAGATTTGAGGTTCTGACAGCAGTGTTTCCTAAAATCCAAGTTTTCTGGAGTATGATGCTGAGTCATTGGCATTTCGAGGGAATGTGTGGTCTTCATCTTCATGGTCAGGCGGTCAGAGAAGGGTACATGTCTGTATGGTGATATGGTGATTGACACTAATGCAGGCACATAGTGTCACAGCCTAGAAGACTTGGATCTTCACAGAGTTTTTAAATTGAAATTTAAAAAAAAAAACAATAAAATTGCTTCTTTCTTTTATTAACAAAACATATTACACTTATTTAATGTAAAAAATGTATTGCGTTATTCGTATGTTGTACATTACTATCCAGGGAAAGCAGGTCTTTTTGAGCCTTAAGGCTAATAATTACAATCATTTTAAATTACAAGAAACTCTAATCCAGGCCACATGTTTTGAGACCCCTGATTTAGTTCCTTCTCCATAAAGTCCTCCATGTTGCAGCTGGCAGTCATGGAAGAAATTGACCTCTTTATAGAGTTTTGCATGAACGGTATGGATCGTTGGGAAGAAGTACAAGCTTGACATTTGGAACTGTCTGTTTTCATGTCACAGGTGCTGTGGACTGGCGGGCACATTGTTCGTTATATGTGTAGTGTTCTTGGCTGGCTTGTCTTCATTGACCCATGTACAGCTGTTGGAAACACCACAGTGCAGCTGCTGTCACTTATTGTTGGTTGGCCTGGAAACAAAATGGAGAATGCTGTTCTTGTGGCAAATGTAAATGTGGACTTAGCATAGAGGAAAATCATATGTTGTACAAATGAAGCACAAATGAGAAATTTGGGAATATACCTAGAGTAAGATGTAAATGGCAAAATGAAGTATAAGAAATGTACTTTTTCACCGGTGTTTGCTGTGGTCAGGACTGCCAGTGTAGCTGTTGTCATTGTTGCCACTGCTGCCACCACCATTGTTTTTTGTTAAGTACAGTCGTTACTGTCAGTGCGTAAATTGGGATTTTAAGAGAATCAGAGCAATGCAAGATGTGTGCTGTGGCCCTGTTATATGATTTGAGTGAATTGGTGTCTAAGAAGACGTGTGTTTCTACACGGTAGCAGTTGCTGGTTGTCCGTTCATTGTGCTATATTTCTTACCTCCAGGGCATCAGTTGGTATGAAGAGCACAGTCCACAGTTGAACAGTGCGGTATTGCTGCAGTGTCCTAAGATGTGGACTGTTGTTTAAATTGAAACATTTTTTAAATTTTTTTATGTCAGTTTTGGCAACGTAGAAGGAAAATTTTACTCTTGCGTTGCTTGTGCATTTGTATATAGAAGTGAAACCAGAGTGGAGCAGCTGCCCTTGACAGCAGTGGTGAAGATAGCACACTGCTGTCAAGAAGTTATCAATCTAAAACAAATAGTCCACAACTTGGAATCAGTAAACAAGAATGAAGTATACTTCAGCTTTAAATCATAGCTAAATTATTGTGTTTGCATCTGGCATGTTCTGGCTGAATGCCATTATTGTGCGTTGCATGAAAGAACCATACCAGCCACTCAGAATTCACAAATATATGTAAGCATTTATGTATAGGTAAACAGTGGGATTATATTGATTAGTGCCAGTGAGTAAATGGTTAAAAATGCAACATTGTGTATAAATTTAAATATAAGCTGTAACGTGCTGCTGCAGGTGTCTGCTATTGATTGTGGTAAGGAAGCTGTGGAAGTCTTTGAATGTAATGTGGACATGATTCTGCCTCAGTTCGGTGCACATTGTTCCCTGTTGTGCGCACAGCTCGCTGTCTGTTTGTGCATAGTGATGTTCATTGCTGTGCACACAGTTCTTCCTGTGTTCGTGCATAATGATATTCCTTGTTTGTAAAAGGAAGTGGGATACAAATGTTAGAACAAAGCTGATAATGACTGTCACTGATGTTCTGTGATTGTTTTTGATGCTTATGGTTTATTCTTGTTACTTAGTAAATCTGACATGTTTGGTTTTTCAAAACAATGTTAATTTTGGTATTTGATATGTTCTGTACAGTTACTGGTCCTTATGTGAGGGAGATTTTTGTGAAAGAACTTGGAGCAAGTGAAAGTAGTATAGTAAATATTGAACCCTTGGAAGACTTCGGGGGTCTCCATCCTGATCCTAATTTAACTTATGCTGTTGAACTCGTTGATGCCTTGAAAGAAGGGATTCATGATTTTGGTGCAGCATTTGATGGTGATGGTGTAAGTTGTCTTAGTATCTGTAAAATTGCATGCTTGTGAGTGGTGAATGAAATGTTTTGTTGCTATGGATATGGATATGCATGTGACACACTGCTGGCCAGTAGCTTGACTGGTGTGGAATTGTTTAATACATGGATCTTGTGCATTGTCTCATGTGAATAATAATAATAATAAAACAAGAATTTTACGAGCTGTCCACAACAAATAAATGGAGAGATATGCATAAAAACTGGGCCAGGTAGCTCAGTTGGTATAGCGACTGATTACGGGTTGGATGGTCTGGGATTGAATCCCAGTAGGGACAAGATTTTCCGCTCGTCCAGACCGGCCCTGGGGCTCACCCAGCCTCCTGTACAGTGGGTACCAGGTCTTTCCCGGGAGTAAAGTGCAGCCAGGGCATGCTGCTTACCACTCACCCCCTTCTAGTGCCGCGGTCTTGGAAGAGTAGAGCTATACCTCTCTCTACCCTCTGGACCACACCAGGCCTGTAACGGGATAACTTTACCTTTACCTTATCCATAAAAACTGGACAGAATACAAAGACAAACTTAGGAAGGAAGCAGTAGCAAATTTTAGACTCAAAACAGGACTTGACTGTCTAGCAGCTCATTTAAGAAATATTGGCATATATGAATCTAGTGAATGCACAATATGCCATATGCCACGATGGACGAGGAACATCTGCTACATTGCCCCAAACTCAATACCGAACATCAGATGCTCAAGAACACCATCAAACTCTACTGGGATGCCAGAGTGAAGATGAAATAACTTATCCACCATCTCTTCCGTAGGAACAACAAACTAATAATAAAAATAATGGACTATAGTTTTATCCAGAAACATCTGAAGGGTGGAGCAAGAAGCAGCAATATTACAAACATGTCATACAGTACACAAATTCCTAGCATGTGCCCCTTGAAGTTAGGGGATAGGGTGAATCTCCTTCCCGTGACTGAGCTTTATCCCACTGACAATATGGGATAGGTGAAGGTTTCACAACAGATAGATGGTGAGAAGTGTGATCAAGTCAGTAGTAGTGTAATTGTTCTGTGCTAAGCATGGTGTCACTCACTTTAGCACCATTGGCATTTGGTGGTACCAGGTGTTGGATGTAGTGGACTGGCAGGAGGTACACTAATTCATTTATTTATTTGATACTGTGATTGTCACATGCTTCATTTTGACACCTGTGCTACTACCAGCACCTACATTTGTCTTTGGTGTCATAATTACAGTTGGGTGGTTATAGATATTAAAAATGCAAATTGAAAAAGGTTGGAAAAAATACAACCACTTCTGATCCTAACAGCATACCGTGTGGACCGATATGTTGTGAGGTGGTGATGATCTGCCTTGGTTCTGCCAAGTAAAAGTGTCGTTAGCTTGGCTGATGTCACTGTCACATGTTTTAATGCTGAAGCCTACCCATCAGCCTTTGCCAGGAATGCTGAATTATCTGTTCTTCAGCAGTGTCACTGTGTTGTATACGTAGCTGTTCCTTGTGTAAGTTGTGTACGTGTTGCTGTCTGTCTGTCGTCCAAAACAGTAACGTCTTGCTTGGGAAATAAGATAGGCTAACTCATGCATTTCTTGAATTCATGTGGTACTGAAACATTGACTGCTTTGTTCAGTTAAATGGAAATGTTACATAAACATAAATGTACTGTATTTTAGGATCGGAACATGATTCTGGGGAAGAATGCATTTTTTGTGACGCCATCAGACTCTCTTGCTGTGCTGGGGGCCTACCTGCACCACATCCCCTACTTTAGAACAACAGGTGTGAAGGGATTTGCTCGCAGTATGCCCACTGCTGGTGCAGTAGATAGGTAAGTTTTGTTAAAGAGAAGTACAGTATTTACAAGTTGGAGTGACATTACATTCAATTCCTGTTGTCCAAATCTGAAGTGTGGAGACATATTGTGCCTTATTATCCTTCTGTTGCCATATGATGTGACGCTTAACAGAGTTGGCTGTGCCTGGCTCGCGCTGTTATGTCACTGTCCTCTTACAGTGGAGACCCAGGTTTTTTTTTCCCAGGCCAGTTCTTGTGGGATTTGTGGCAGAAGAAGTGGCACTGGGATAGGTTTTTATTTGAGTAGTTTTCCGTTATCAGTATCATTCCTTGCATGCTCCGTATTTATTCATCACTGGCACCATATAATCTTCGAAATTGACACCATCATTAAGTATCATGTATTTCAGACAACTTTGTGTTCAACATCACTGTATATGATTAATATATATTATAATGTTCCTGCGCACTGTGCGGTCTGCTAAGGTTTTCTGCATTCATCTTATTGACCATTTACATAATTATTTCCCATATGTAACTTACATGGCGTGATCAGAGTTTGTGGACTGACATCAAGATGGCAATACTGCTGCTGACATTAACTCCTACAACTCGATGTAAGTGAAGTAGAGTCTGCAGAGTCATTAACTGCTTACTGTAAGGCTCTGGCACAAAATTGTGGAGTAATGTCTTGTTAAGTGCAACTGTATGTTCCATTTGCAATTGTGGTGTACCTAGCAAATGGCTGACTTGAAAAAACAGCGTGTTTGCATCAGATTTTGCTTTAAACTGGGGTTGAGTGCTATGGAAACTTTTGAAATGTTGGAAGTAGCTTGTGGAGAGCAGGCACTGGGAAGAACACAACTTTGTTACTCATTTTCCAAGTTCAAAAGTGGTGGGAGTTTTGTAAAGTTTCCCAAAGCACACAATATCCATTGACCAGCAAAACAGATGAAAATGTGGGTCGAGTGAAGTGGCTGGTCCTTAAGACAAAGAATCACAATTCATGACTTTTTGCTGGCATGTTGAGAGTTTCATTTGGGTTAGTCAAGAGCATTGTGAAAGATGATGTGAAGATGTGTCAGGCTGCTACCAAATTCAAGCCCCACCTGATGAGTGAGGAGCAGAATGAGAATTGTGTCAACCCATTCCAGGACCTTCAAGATTTAGTGCCATGTGAATTCTTTCTTTTTCCAAAACTTAAGGTGGTGGTAAATGTATGGAGATATAATGATATCATCACGATTCAAGGAGAATTACTGGATGGGCTCATCTTACTTCACAATGCTTCAGGCAGTGGTGTAGTTGCTTGATGCGCGGTAGGAAGTCAAAAGTAGGCTACTTTGAAGGGAGCAATGTTGACTATGATGTAAGTGTTGTTCTGTCTGTAAACTGTATGACCATGCCCTTTGTAATGCAGTTTTCCTGGTTAATATCTCTTAAATGAATATTATATTAAATGTAATTTCATTTTGATTTTGAGTTTAAGTTTTTGAGGCGAAGACATTTTCTAATAAAATGGATATTCTGCTGATTGTAATTTCTGTTTTCATCATATTTTTACTTTTGTCTGTATGTTTTTTCAACTGAACATTCGGTATTGAAGTGCTATACATATACATATCTGTAGAACACATGTTGACTTGTTTGTGAATGTATTGGCTTGCATAACATCTTTTGACAAGTTATGAAGGAAAGAATCTCTTTGAAGGGCCTAGGTGTGTATGGAAGAATAATATAAACACGGTTTTTAAATGAGATGAGGATGATACGTTGACTGCAGATTAAGATCTTCTGCAGTGTGATGTTCTGTCGCTTGAGTGCTTGCTGAGGTGCCTTGAGGGGCCAAGCGGTCCGACAGCAACACAGTGGCACATCCCATAAGATTTAAATTCTCATCCAGATTCCAGTGCAAACCTCAGATATTGCGATATGACCTGTTTAGTTAGACTGACAATAGGAATCTGCAGTTAGTTTCTGTGGACTTGGTATTAAACTGTCGTTCCATAAAGGATATTGACTTTTCTGATTAACTGAATAACCGTAGCTATATAGTTAGTAAGCCTGTTAAATGTCAGTACTGTGTGCTCAGAATATGTATTGTATGTGTGTGAGTTAGTGTTGCTGTTTAGAGTTGCAGATGCAGTGGGTTGCAACTTCTATGAGGTACCTACAGGATGGAAGTACTTTGGTTCCTTGATGGATGCCAATCGACTGTCTCTGTGTGGGGAAGAGAGCTTTGGGTAAGTATGTAAGCTGGAACAGCTACACTTCTGTTATGTACTGACAAATGTCTGCCAGCTCTCCTCACCTATATTATCTTTTAACTTAATTACAGATGACATATCCATTAAGTCAGATTTTCAGGTGTGTGGGCTCTCATTCTTAGTATTTTTTTCTGATCCCAGCTGAAACCCTATGTAGGGTCATTAATTCATCTCGCAGCTGTCAGTTGTTACTTCCATTTGGTTCATCTGTGTTAAACAAACCCATTCAGCTGACTGCCCACTGCCCAAACACGCAGCGCAGTAGTGGTGGAAAGTGACAAATATTGTTTGTCAGATGAAATGACTACTCTGAAACAGTGAACTCTGATTTAGTAATAGACCTGCATTAATGTGGGATGTGTTATCAGTGCAGTGTAATCATGGTCAAAACAACAGTTTTCTGTACCAGAAATTGTAGCTGCACAGTGATACTGAACATGCACCAGGGTCATAGCTGCCTGGAATCGTGACTGATATTGCAGTGTTCATCCTGCAGGCTGTGACATGTGGTGGCACTGCTGTTCTAGTTTATCTGAAGTGTGGGTTGACATGCAGTGTATGGCAGTTAACAATTTGTCACCAGAATTAAACAGCTGTAGTGATCTGCAGAAGACCAGAAGTGTTGGCATCACACTGCATGCTACATGTACTGTATATTGGTAAATCAAACGGTAAAGGCAATATCCTTTTATTGACCACAGAGACAGTGTAATGTACAGAACAGCTCTGTTATTTTTCAACACAGTCTCTATGCAGTTCCACAAGCTTCCTTATTCCATTGGTGAGGAAGCTTTTAGGTTGTTTCCCAATCTGTGTAGGCACAACTTCTTTCACTTCTTCATCACCACCAAACCAGCAACCACATGATGCCTGTTGAAGTGAATTTCCTATACTTTTTTATATACCCTCACATATAATATTTGTTGCCAGAGTGTTAACATTAGGTTTTTGTTCACACATTAAATAAGGCACTGTAGATGTGTTCCTTTGTCTCACAGATACACATCACATATAGCAAACATGTTGATTGCATGTGAGTGTTGTGTAAGTTATGCGAGCCAATGGAAGTGACTAGTTTCAGTTGTCCGCTATATAATGTAACTTCCGTTACTGATATTCAGAGGATCTTAATATTTACATCTTCAGATTAAGCAGCCTGCTCTTACTGGACTCTTCCTGTTCAAGTGCTGTTTGGCACTGTGATCCTTTGAAATTTAATAAGTATTTACCAGTTATTACCATCCCAGAAGACTTGCATCTGGCTGTGAGAGTGTCAGGTCTTGCAGTAAAGCTCACAGTTTGGGTAAGGAGATTCAAGGAGAAACCAAAAGGAATAGGACTGACAGACAGAATGACAGTGATAACAAAATAGATTACAATACAGAAGGAGCCAGGATAGCTTAATACAGTGACTGGACGGACTGTCTGGGCTATTGAATGGCTGAATTGCCAGGTCATCCAGACTGGCTGTTGGGCCAACCCAGCTATTTGTTTAATAGAGGGAGACTGGAGTTTGTAGGAAGGTATAGCATTGTGGGTAGTTGAAGCTACTTTTTTGTAAAATTTGTTAAGTCCATAGAATTTACAGATTTGAAATGACAGCTAACTAAAGCTTAGGGTTTGTGAAGCATGTAATATTACTGTGTAATGGGGCATGCTGTTTAATAATAAAAAAAAAATGACAGGGAAGGAGGAGAGTGTGCTGCATTGAACTGTAGTGAAACTGGAACATGGAAGGAGGAAATGCTGTGTAAGAAATGGTCACTAATTAGTGAGGACTGCACTAAATTGCACTGTCAGAATCTGCCATAAGGATTTAGGAGAATATTTGTTGAGGGTTAATGTAAATGGAAAAATGGAGTATGGACAGTAGGGATATTAAAAGATGGTATTAAGTTAATAGAAATGAGGTAGAGATAATTTGGAACAAGGTGTCGTGTAATTTCAGAGAGTACATGTAATTCTGACTGCGTGAGATTTGAGGTTTCTCAGCAGTCGTGCTGAAGATTCCAGTTTCTTGGATGTTACACTAAGTTGTTCACATTTTTAATTCACATTTTGAAGAACCTTACTGCCTTCATTTTTAAGGTCAGGGAGTTCAAGCAGAACTGTGTTTGTATTTCTTGAAATGGCTGACCCTGAAAATGAAGGTGCTATCATCCTTTGAAATATTGGAACCTGCAACCACAACAGTGCAGCGTAACATCTTGGAAGACTGTATCTTTGGTTGTAAACATTTTAGAGAACCGAGACAACCTGGTGTTATGTGGGTACAGGCCTGTGTAAATTGGAACGTACAGGCTTACAGCCTAAGAGGAGTCAAATGGTAATGTTTGTTTTTGTGATACTGTAGCACGGGTTCTGATCATGTCCGTGAGAAGGATGGTGTATGGGCTGCTCTGGCCTGGCTCCAAATTATTGCCTGTGAGAAGAAAAGTGTGGAAGAGCTTTTGATTTCACATTGGAAGAAGTTTGGCAGGAACTTCTTCACCAGGTCAGTTTTATTTTTCTCTCTCTCTTACTTGTGATTAACAAGTCTTTTGAACAGCAGAAGTGTGCCAGATGTTCCTGAAGGCAAGTAGGCAAGTTTGCAGCTGGAATACAGCGTGATGTTTTGAAATAGTTTTTCTTTAAACTTGATTTTTCTACAGCCAAATATTTTATTCAGTAGAGTCACAATGCAACTGTGACCAATTGTGAGCAATGTAACTGTTAAGAATATCACAGTCACTGTTCAATATAAAATTCACATTTGGTTTTAAGAACTTTCAAAATACCAGCAGTAAAAATATGCAAAACATAAAAAAGTATGAATATCATGAAAGTTTATTGTTAATAAAGTACAAGCACTTCTGAAATGCATTAAATTAATGAAGGAGAATAGCACATCGTAAAACACCAAAGCAATCCACATTGCTTAATGGAATACAGAGCTGCATTTAGCTAAGAGTGATCTGCCAAATAGCAGGAAAGTTTGGGTAGCAGGCAACTTGACAGTCAAATAGTCTCATCCTGATTGGTTGGAAACAGCTGTGCAAGGCTGAAGTAGTGGTACTAAAGTGGGTGATCACAAAATGTTGAAATCCTGAACATGAACATTTGTGAACATAAGTTTTGTCATGTTGCTGTACAGAGTGTTGTACAGGGTGTGTCATGTTGCTGTACAGAGTGTTGTACAGGGTGTGTCATGTTGCTGTACAAAGTGTGTCATGTTACTGTACAGAGTGTTGTACAGGGTGTGTCATGTTGCTGTACAAAGTGTGTCATGTTACTGTACAGAGTGTTGTACAAAGCGTGTCATGTTGCTGTACAGTGTTGTATAGGGTGTGTCATGTTGCTGTACAAAGTGTGTCGTGCTTGTTCAGGTATGACTACGAGGACTGCGACGCAAAAAGTTGTGCTGCCATGATGAACAAACTGGAACAGATAGTGACTTCACCTGTCTATGTTGGCACAAAAATCATTCATAGAAATAAAAGCTATGTTGTCAAACTGGCAGATAATTTTCATTATGAAGATCCAGTAGATGGCAGCATAACAGAGAGACAGGTAGGTCACCCTGCTGCACAGTACACACACGAGATTTTAGAAGTCCACATTATGAAGTGTTTATTTACAAACACGTACCGTACTTACCCAAATACAAGATGACTCTGCATATGAGATGACTTCCTCCCCTTCATCAGTATCTTCAGGTTTCAGGAAAATACAGAATGTGTGTTAACTTTGTGCACAGTTCTAAAGTGATATGTGTACAGATTGTGTTAACTTTTTTGTGCGTTTATAAGCTAATCCCACCTTTTTAAGATTGTCATATAGGAAATAATCTTTTTTTATGTGCAGGTAAATACTGCATGTAGCAAGAGTTGTTTTGAAAACCGACTGTTTTCACTGCACTTCCTAACCTGTGATATTTTACTTGAAATTTATTTTATTGCAACCAGTGTTGGTGCAGTCAGCTGACATCAGTTGTTGTTCAGAATGCTGTCACAGATTTCACCTGTTAATTTCCTTTTTTCAAAAATTAACTGAACAAAAACAAAACCAGAGTGTCCATGTTGCACATATTTTGTCATTTTTATGGAATCAAAATTTAGACTTTTCAACTTTGATACACTCCTTCCTGCACTTTGTATCATTGTACTTGGTTAACCAGGCTGTATAACATTACATCTCACATAAGCACAAGCATCCTACTCTGAAGTAAAGGGTAAAGTAGGGCAACAATAGCTGAATAAATTCTGTAACTGACTGCAGACTAATGAACTCCAAGCAGCACATATTTTCTTGAGAAGCTAATATTTTCACAGCTAGTCAGGAAATTCCCTGCCATTTATGGAATGTGTTACTTCATTCAGAAAAACCTTTACTGAACCGAATTTGATGTGTCCATGACCTTCCATCATATTTCTTTAAGATATATTTTTAATATTATCCTTCTGTTTATGCCTATGGGCCAGGACAGCATAGTTGGTACAGTGACTCACTATGAGCCAAATGGTCAAGGGATTGAATCTCAGCGGGGGCAAAATTTTCTGCTTCTCTCCAGGGTGGCTCTGGGACCCCCCCAGCCTCCTGCACATTGGGTACTGGGGTTCTTAACTGAGGGTAAAATGACTGGGGCGTGGTTTTGACTGCCCACTCCCCATCTAACACCACAGTTAAGGAAAGAGTAGAACTATACCTCTACCCCACTTGTTTGAACCTTCATGGCCTGTTCTAGGGTGAGCTTCCATTTATGCCTAGGTCTTCCTAGTGCTGTCCTTCCTTCAGGCGTCCCCACCAAAACTCTGTATGCTTATCTGTTGTGTCTCATACCTGCTGCATGCATGACCCGTCTAATCTTTTTTGATCACCAAACAAATGTTTAGTGATGACATTACATGTTGCTACTCAACATTTTGCCATCTCCCCCACTCCCCTGTTACCTTATCCTTCTTTGGCCCATATATCTTCCTCAGCAGTCTGTTCCCTTAATATAGGAAAACAGGTTTCACTCCTGTATGAAACAACCGGTAAAACTGTAGTTCTGTGTATTCCTGGATAGCAAACAGAAAAACTGTGGACTAAAAGTAAGCAGTTAATTTTTCATTGCGTGCCATTTTGATCTGTTTGTGTTATTCCCAGTATTTGAACTTACATATGATGCCTGCCATTAAGTGTGGGCTGCACCTTTGTTTTTCTGTTGTTTTTCTGCTCCATGGCAGTTGAGCTGTAACATCCTTTTGCTGCAGGGCATCAGGCTGCTGTTTGCGGATGGCTCCCGTATCGTCGTCCGGCTCAGTGGCACAGGAAGTTCAGGCGCCACAGTCAGGATATACATAGACAGTTACGAAAAGGATGAGAACATTTTGCTGGAGGACGCTCAGGTTTGTTGTCTGCATGTGTTGAACTGAAGTATGTTTGATGCATTTCAATTCTGGTGGGATTTTAGTGTGTTGTACCAGTGTTGCTGAAGTCTGTGGTCTGGTGGAATATGATGCTGGGTCAGTTGACAGTCCGTTCCTAACATTTGGAAGGAACGTGGTGCATTCATATTCAGGGTCATGTGGTGAAGTTCTTGCTGCTTGACCACTCACCGCGCAGCACAGTGTCATATCCTGGAACAGTTGAGTGCTCATTGCGGTACTGCCCTGTTGTGTATCCTGTTGTAAATACAAGTTAGGATCAGTAAATGGCAGTAACTGGCAGCACAGCAGCTTGCAGTATGTCCTGATAACCTTGGACAGTCCCTGGACATGTTACGTACGTCAGTGATGTTACCACTGTGTGACTTACTGAGCCAGGATAGCTCTAGCTATGGGCTGGACAGTCTGGCTTTCAATTCCCCGCTGGGGCAGGAGATTTTTCTTGTCTCCAAAATTATGCCGACTTTCTGTGGGGCCCTCCCAACCTCCTGTTCGGTGGGAACTGGGGGATTTCCCTGGAAGTACAGCAGCTAAGCCATGAAGCTCCATGTAATGCTGTGTGCAGCTGTACCCATACTGCCGCAGTATGCCTTCATGGCCTGCAGAGGGACAGCTTCATCTTCACCTTCCTGTGGTGTGAAGATGAAGTTTCCAGTTTTTTAAGCTAAAAAATGGCTGTCTTGAAATTCAGTGTGAAATGCATCTCACTGCTTTTAAAAGTTTCATCTTTTGGCCAGTTGATATGTTAAAATTGCAGTGTACATTCAGACACTAAAACTTTCTGTTATATTTCAAACACAACGTACATTTTAATGGATAAACCAAACTACCTACATGTGCATGTTGCACCTTCCAACAAACCATTATCAGGCTATGTATAGGGAGGTAGAAAGTTAAATCAGCACATCTGCAGTTGACATTCACTCAAGGTTGAGATTTCAATTTTGTTAGAGATATTCATGATATCAGTGCATGTAGTATACATGTGAGAATGATGGCTTGGAGTGATCGCTATAGATCATGTTTAGTGAGACTTCAACAGCAAGTGACTTGTTTCATGTGAGAATCTAGCAATGTGTGTAATTAATTTAATAGTTTTAAGCTGTTATGCTTTATAGAATTAAACTGTATTTGCAAGTAAGTCAGTTCACCGTAATGTGAATGTGAATATTACCATTTTTAATTACCAGTTCAACAGCCACATGTCAGTATTCCCTGACCACACATGCACATCTGTGAGATCTCACTGTCTGTATCTGAGCAGTGCCATCAAACTCACATTACTTGGCAAGGTAATGTAACTGCTGTTGCGTGGGTTACAGCTGTGACTACAAGTCATAATTTTGACTTGTATAGTGTACATGGAAGTCTTATACTTGTAGTCCTTACACTTCTTATACTTGATCTTTCCAGTTGATACAAACATCTGTAACAAGATTCAGATCTCAACCATGAGTGAGTGTCAACTGCAGTTGCAAAGTTTTATCTGTCTACCTTCCTCTACACATAGCCTGTAATGTGCTTGTTGACAGCTGGAATGTGTACATGTAGGTAGTTTGGTTTATACCACTAAAATTTAGGTTATGTTCAATGGATGATATAATAGTTGTATGGTCTGAATGTTTGCAGCACAATGAAATGAATGACCATAAGATTGTAGTGTACATGCTAAAATTTGAGTAATATTCTGCTATCAGTGCACAGTGAGACAAATACATTTCAAGGGCATGGAGCTGGGATTTGCCCAAAGAACACAGAAATTGTGTGAACTGAAAGTATAACCCCTCTTATATTGTGAGTGCAACAAGGTGGCCTGGTGTTTGAATTACCTTCTAATTCCTTGTGCATACTGTGTGGCACTGGGGCTGGTGAATGTGTAGCACTGGGGCTGTTGTGGACTTGTGGCACTGGGACTGTGGTTTATGTGTGGCACTGGGGCTGTGGTGGACTTGTGGCACTGGAACCTTGGTGGATGTGTAGCACTGGGACTGGTGGATGTATAGCACTGTGGTGGACTTACGGCACTGGGGCTGTGGTGGACTTGTGGCACTGGGACTGTGGTTTGTGTGTGGCACTGGGGCTGTGGTGGACTTGTGGCACTGGAACCTTGGTGGATGTGTAGCACTGGGACTGGTGGATGTATAGCACTGTGGTGGACTTACGGCATTGGGGCTGTGGTGGATGTGTGGCACTGGGACTGGTGGATGTGTGGCACTGGGACTGGTGGATGTGTGGCACTGGGGCTGTGGTGGACTTGTGGCACTGGAACCTTGGTGAATGTGTAGCACTGGGACTGGTGGATGTATAGCACTGGGATTGTGGTGGACTTATGGCACTGGGACTGTGGTTTATGTGTGGCACTGGGGCTGTGGTGGACTTGTGGCACTGGAACCTTGGTGGATGTGTAGCACTGGGACTGGTGGATGTATAGCACTGGGACTGTGGTGGACTTATGGCACTGGGGCTGTGGTGGATGTGTGGCACTGGGACTGGTGGATGTGTGGCACTGGGGCTGTGGTGGACTTGTGGCACTGGAACCTTGGTGGATATGTAGCACTGGGACTGGTGGATGTATAGCACTGGGACTGTGGTGGACTTACGGCACTGGGGCTGTGGTGGATGTGTGGCACTGGGGCTGTGGTGGACTTATGGCACTGGGACTGTGGTGGACACATGGCACTGGGGCTGTGGTGAACTTGTGGCACTGGAACTGTGGTGGAGTGTGGCAGGAGGCTGTGGTGGACGTGTGGCACTGGGACTGTTGTGGACATTTGGCACTGGGAGTGTGGTCGACATGTGGCACTGGGACTGGTGGATGTGTGGCACTAGGGCTGTGGTGGACTTGTGGCACTGGGACTGTGGTGGATGTGTGACACAGGGGCTATGGTAGACTTGTGGCATGGGCTGTGGTGGATGTGTGGCACTGGGGCTGTGGTGGACATGTGGCACTGGGACTGTGGTGGACATGTGGCACTGGGGCTGTAGTGGACATGTGGCACTGGGGCTGCTTTTTCTCAGTGTACTTCACTGTCATTTCAGCAATGCTGCAAATCAATCATACATCTGGCTGACACTGTGTAATGTTAGCAGTTGACTGCTTCATTGAACAGTTCACTTAAAAAAACCACAATATCACAGATCATATGAACTGCACTGTAATGTAATTGGAACTGCGTGTATGCCAGAGACTTTTTATACTGGACTGGGTACACTTCAGCCTCATTAATTCAGAGTGCTCCAGGAATGTTGCATGTTCAAGCTGTATGGTATTTCAAATGAACCAATTTAAAATTTACAGGCTCTTTGTGCATATGGTTGCTAGAAGATGGCTAATGTTTGTAGCAGAATAACCTTTATTTTTCCTGTCGCACTTCAGCATTTGTAATTTTGATTCTTGCGTGTGACTTTTGTGGGTGCTTTTTCTTTCTCGCTTTCTTTCTTTCTTAACTTGCATTGTTGCTGTTCAAGTGTTGGTCAGATATGAAGTGGTTGAATATCGTAATCCGTTTATATGACGTAACTCTGCTTCACAGGTTGTGTTGGCTCCTCTGATAAACATTGCATTAGATGTGACTGAAATTAGGGTTCATACTGGCCGGGATGCTCCAACAGTCATCACGTAATGACAGGTATGTAGTAATGCAAATATATAGAAATGTAGCGAGTTCTGGTGAAACGTGACACCACTACAGGATGTGGGTTTGAGGTTATCAGAGGAATGTTTCTGGAATGTGATGATGTGTTGTTGGAAAAGTAGTTCCTTACATTTTGAAGTTACTACTTAGGAATGACTTGCCCAACAACACAGTCTCAGTTCCCAGAAGACCTGAATCTTCACCAACACCACAGTGAGAATCACAGACCCCACAAGCGATATCCTGTTTTCAGTGCCACATAATTACAACATTTGTTCATACAAAATAATCTTAAAAACATAAAAATTTTCTGAACTGCTGGAATTCATATTGTAAGTTCAATTTGCATGTAATGCTTTAATTGCAGTGAAGGTTAATGTCTTGTGGCTGCGGTGCGGTGCCATGTATTGTGGTTAATGTCTTGTGGCTGTGGTGCGGTGCCATGTATTGTGGTTATTGTCTTGTGGCTGTGGTGCGGTGCCATGTATTGTGGTTATTGTCTTGTGGCTGCGGTGCAATGTGTTGTGGTAGACTTGTGACAGCACTTCAGACGAATTTGCTCGGTGTTTATTTACCCTGTTTTAGTTTGAAGATGTATACAGCACATATTTGGTCTACCAAAATACATGGTGTCACATCTCAGGAGATACAGACCTTAGTAGTGAGTGTCATTAGAAATCTCAGATGTCAATCACATTTAATTACATTTTTTGCTCTTATGAACAAAGGAATTTCCTTTCACTACAGCAATCAGTTGCACAGGTCTCTAGTCTGTTGTCTGTGCCCATTTTGTCAGTCCAGTTGTGCGCTAGAAGTGTTCATTCTAGGAGGCTGTTTTCCACAGAGTTCATTGTGGTTTATATCTTCCTGTATTTTTGCAGTAATTTAATTTTCTGAACAACAGTTCACACGTTTGTATTCCTGAGACACAGTACACATTGTGCTATATACTTTGTTTGCGTTGTCTTGTAAATGTGTTTTGTTTTCGTTTATCATCCTAGTCCAAATCAAAACTGATTTTCGCAAGCCAACACTTTGTTTGTCAGCAAAATTGATCTTGTTAGAACATAGTATTCTCCATTTTTGTTAGGTAAATGAACTTTTCTTATAGTCAGTTTTTATGTACAAGTGTAGAAAATGAAATAGTTTTTATGTGCAAGTTTGACATTAATACTTGTGTTTTCTTGTTTTACAGCTTGTATATTTGAAGTAATTAGGGGATTGTTGGTACATGTTTCATGTAAAAGGTAAATGTTTTGTTAAACCCACAGATTTGTTACAACTGTCATGTAACATTTAAATTGAGATGTGTACTGAGTGACCTTATATATTTCCTTCATAATGGAATGGCTGAAATTTATACTTTGTTGAATGCATTGAATTCAGTAGATATTTGGGAAGTACAGCAACAGTTTGTAGCTCAGTACTGTCATTCAAAGATATTCATGGTGATTTTTCCAAGTTTCCTAGCAAGGATGTAATAGGGATGTGCAATATATTACAGATGTTTGTCAAACAAGACACTGTACCTGTTGCTGATATTTGAGAACTATTGGATGTGCAAGAATATGACTCCATTTGCAGAGTAATAAATTGATAGATTATGAATTTTATCTGTTGGTGTGCCTTTGGCTTCTCTGTTTATTTGATTCCACTGTTAGCAAAATAAAAAAAAAATATTTCATATGAATACTGATGGATGTACAAAGATCATAATGTGGTATTTGTTGTGTGTCAGTCGGTGCATTTGATGGGGAAGGGTGTATCGGTTAGACACTGGGTCTTATTGTTATGGATTTTTCCTTCTTCTTAAACATGAATAGAAGAATTGTCATTGCTGTATAGACAACTGCTGTTACAGACAGATAAGTTTATGTTGGTAATTTCAAGGTGACATGAAAAATGCAGCCACTTAATGAGTTGGAATTGTACGTGTTTTGTCAGTCAATGTAAGCAGCGTGTGTTGCTTAATTGGTTAAAATCTCCAGCATGAATGTGTGTTAATATTATTTGGGAAGAACAGTGGTTCTCAAGGATGTTCTGTGGCACACTATTGTGCACAGAATTTTGTATGTGATATGGTTGCAGATAAAAGAGAGTTTATGACTGTTGTTCAAAGGAAATTTTACTTACACCTACCCAGTAAGTAATTCACAAAACACTCCCCTCACATGTGCAAGTATCCAACTTTCCTCCAGTGTTGCCAGTGTACATGTCCAGCATGCCACAGTTCTTTGCAACAAGGAAGACTGCCATGAGCAAAAGAAGTTTGAGAACTGCTGGTTTCGAATGTCCTGTGTGAGCCTGAGTTGCACTTGATTGGTTGGGATGTCCTGCATGAGCCTTTGTTGCACTCTGTTGGTCAGAATATCTTCTGCATTGTCTTGATGCAGTCAATTTGTTAGTCACCCAGTCGTGATTTGCTTCAACTGCAAAGACAAGAAACATGCTGGTTTCCCCAGTGCTCTGTATTGCTATGAACAGAATTAGAATGCAGTGCTTGCTGTTCACTGTGTCTCCTGCTGTTATCACAGTTCATTATGATTCCAAAATGTACTGTAATTTAATTAATTTACAGTAACATACTGCAGAATGAAAAGTGTGTGCTTGCATACAGGGTGTTTATTTTACCTAACAGCCGTTGTTTGTCACTTCCCACTGTGTGTATGGCAAGCTGAATGGACTATGTTAATAGAGGAAATGAGCCAGCAGGAAGTGGCAACAAGTAGTTGTCAGATAAACTAATGACTTCGTTCATTGGAACTGATAGTGTAAATTTGGTTAAGTTACAGTCTGCTGCACACAATTTTGGTAGAGGCTTCAGGTGTTGTTCTGTAATTAACCTTGAAGACTGAATTTCTTTGTTTGGACTGGAGAAAGAATAATTTGCTGACTTTCTGATCAGAGTACACCCTGGGAGTTCTGTCCCACAGAGCTGTGCCTTCACCTTCTGAGTCACAACCATCAAATAAAATTAACAACTGTCAGTTGTTTCACATTAAAATTCTATGCCTGTAGCAGACAGGACATTCCAGTGCATTTTGGGAGCATTCAGAAAATTGTGACAAATTACTGTTAGCAGCTTTGTCACGTCTGTCTGTCTGTCACATCCGTCTGTCCATCTGTCTGTGCAACATCTCACTCCTGCTGCACAGATTTTCATGAAATTTTGTTTAGGGTAGTTCCCAAAAAAAAATCTGTTTGGAAGTTTGAAGTTTGGTTAAAATTGGACAAAAATTGCAGGCATCTTGCATGAAGACCTGCATATACATTGACTGCTGTGGTTATTCATGATGCTGTGATTGTCATGGTTAGTGACGTTAGCAGTGTGGTTACCAAGATTATCAGTGTTCGTTCCTTGCTGTGGTTACATGCATGTACCTAAAATGTTGTGGTCTGTCTGATGTGTGCGGCGGACTGATGTGGTCACTTTCATAGAGAGTGTATGTGTGTGTGTGTGTGTGTGTGTTATTGACATGTGACTGGGTGCCTGTAGTTGCCCTGTGCCCGTAAAATGAGCACAGATTGTGATGTTCATGTGTGTATGTATATAGTATCTCAGACAGTGTGCTTGATATGCCAGCTTTATGTTGTAGCTGTGTGTTTTTCAGTTTATTAATTGTAACTTTTGCAGTAGAATTTGTCACTGTTATAATGACATAAGATTTAAAAGCTGTAAATACTGCTGCATTAGTTGTGGTGTGGTATGGTGACATGTCTTTCAGAAGCGTGTCTTTTACTCCATAGAAGGTGTATTTCTAAAAGTAGCCTTGCCAAGACGTGATTAACAAAGAAAATGTTAAAGCTGTCACATACACAGTGCACACATTTGTTCTTCCGTACAGAATACTCAAATTGGTGTACAGAAGCATCTGGGTTAATGTTGTACTTCAGTTATCGCTTAGAAGGGTAGGGCTAGTTGCAAGCTTTACAGTGAACAGCAATTTATGTTTTGCCAGGCATCTTGTACAGTGTCACTTAGATAATGAAAGAGTACTATTAACTCTCATCTGAAGAAGTGGTTCTCAGAGTATGGGGCCCATGAGTTTTGGCCAGGGGGTCAACAAGGTTATTTTTCCTTTCTGTTGTATTTTAGCAGGAGAAAATATTGTTAATCTGTAGTAATGCTGGAACACAGTGTAGATTGTGTTCAGTAGAACATAAAGGGTATTCTTTTAGGTGCTTCCTAATTGTAGTTCTGTTGTCACTGTCAGTATGCAGTACAGTTCTGTTGTCACTGTAAGTATGCAGTACAGTTCTGCAGCAGGTGTGCACATTGAGAACCTAAACAGCCCAGGACACCTCGTGTGCTTCACATTGGCATCATATGTTGCAGTACTGGCAGTTGAACTGTCTACATGTGCTGATAACACTGACGACGACTGGGAACCAGACTCTGCCATGGAATCCACTTCCAAGGGCAAGCGTGATGGATCCATACCAGGCATATATCTCCACTGCACTATGTGGGGGGACACCCACACAATATGTTGGCATTCCTGGTAATTCCAGCTGACTTGCCTGGCCTAATGTTTGTCTAAAAGACATGCTATGGAATGAATCATCTCTCCCACCACCTGCCTGTGCACCACCAATGTTCCATTACTCCATGCTAGATCCTCTTCTTGATGAGGTAATTGAGGATATACTGCACAACCAAACAAAGAGCAGCCAATCACATCAGACTTCTGAGTTTCCTTGGTGGCTATATCGTCCAGTGCACACCATTTTGTCATATCTCATGCCCTGGACTAATCAGTATAAGAAGCCACCCATTCACCTCCATTGTGTTGCTGACATGTAATTCACCATTCAGCCAGATCACAGGCTCATCAAGATTGGCCTCAAGTCTTGGTTCTCTCAAATCTCCATATGAGCCCAGCATCGGAAGTACAATGGGTTTGTGTACCAGAGCAGCAATATCACCTGGCTGAATTACCAGGAAGCCACTCTTTGGCACATTAACATGTGCAGAGGGTAGCAGCTGTGCTGGCACTCAACCTATATCCCTTCTGTGCTGTTAGCTGTTTTATCATTGGAACCTACGTCCTGTCAGCTGCCAATGTTCACTGAATCCAGGCCTTCAGCTTCACACTCAACTACACCAATTCTTTGATTGATATCAGCTGTGGTGAATTGTCCGGTTTTACTTAGACCCCCGCACTGGCTGCTGTCATGTAGAATGAGGGTGTTCTGTGCCTGAGGTGGATCCATCAAGCTTACCTTTGGAAGGGGAGTCTGGGGTGGGATGGGGTTCCTGGTCGTGCTTGGTGTCATCGTCATGTATGGACAGACAGTATATCTTCCAGTAGCCCATCACATGGAGCTCATCTGAAATGCAGGAATAACTGGGCTGTTTCTGTCCTTGATCAGGATTGTGCTGTGCCGCTGGGTGTCTCCATCACCAGTCCTCAGTTACAGTGTTGTAATGAATTGTTACAGTAACTCTAAGGTTTTAAGTATTGTTTTTTTTAATTGTTCAGACTGAGGGCTAAATGGTGCTGTGTGTTGTGCCTTAGGGGTCCGCATGATGAGATAATTTGTTGGAGGGAGGAGGTCTGCAGACCTGGTAAGACTTTTTGGGGGTCTGCAGTGGCAGAAAGGTTGAGAAACACTAATCTGTGCCTTGGCTGGCAGAATATTCTGTTAATCATCCTACACCTGAGTTGAGTGCTCATACTTCTGCTTGTCACTGAGATGTAGCCTGTTGCAAATACCCTTAGCTAATAGTATAACACACATATATTGTTCAGTCAGAAGAAAAAGTGAATATGGACATTGCTGTTGCTTCTTTGTGAATGCAGCTGTCAGAGATTGCAAGGAGGCATTGGGTTTGGGGATAAGGAAGAGACTTCATTTGAAGCACCTGACCATGAAAATTATTATGCTTTCTGTGTGGTACTAGGGAGGTAGAACTCCAGTCATTCTTAATTTAGTAGTAGTGAGTGGTCACCTGCATGCCTGGCAGCTGTACTTCAGTGGAAAGACCCCCCACACCATCCACTGTGCATTTTGAATACGTGGCCAGTTTTGCCTCAGAGTTGCTGCAGACATTGTTCAGGTAAGGAAAATCATTTGCCACTGCCAGGAACTGAACTGTGGATCATCAAGCCTGTGGCCCAGTAGCTATGCTGACTGTGTTAATCTACTCTTGAACAGTTCACTAATTTAGTACATTTACTATATTTGTGTGCCTGATGGCCCTGGAATTTGGGTGAAATTGTCATTTCTTTCTGTGAACATTCAGGCCAATGAGTTTGTAGAAGTTAGTACAGTATAATACTGTATATTTTCAGATATTGAAATGTGAAGAATATAAATACTTATCTTTCTTACTTATCGTAAATGCTTTCCTAGCACTATAAATCTGTCTGCAAAAGATACATTCTTTGGTCAGTGGACTTAAAGAATATATTCCTTCCAAGAAGGAAAATAATGCAGAGTGTTCGGAAATGCAAATTTTGGTTTTATGTATGCAGTATATCTTTGTGCATGAACATCCTTAACAGTTTCCCTTACCAAGTGGTATACACTCTATCAGTGGCAGGAAATGCATGAGCATTTCTTCGTCAGTATCATGGTTGTCACTATTATATTCAGCTGTGAAGCCATGTGTGGAGTGAGTCAAGGCAGGCTGATTAGAAGTGTTTCTTCTACAGCAGCTGTCCTGGATGGTGACATTGGTGCCATGCACAGTACTTTCTTTGTGTTTGGAATAAGTCTGCTTATATCAGGAAATTTAATCTAATCCTGATTTGCTCTTTGAACTTAGCTGGCCATGTTCTCAGAATGTGCTATGCTGCACCCACATATCTGCTGCTACTGCACTAGGATATGCAGTGTTTAATCCTTTGTTGATTTAGGAAGCATTTGGTTGGCTTTTGTCATTCTCTGGAGTTTTTTAGCATAAAGGATGGGGTTTGGAAGGTTTACATTTGTTTGTATCCAGTTTATAATACTAGAGTACAGAGCAGTACAGTATTGTACAGTAGAGTTCCTGCACTGTGATGTTCAGTTTCCAGTCTTTCGTGATTGCCCATTTTAATGCCAGTGTTTTGACATTTTGTGACTGTTGCTGGTGAACCAGGATGTCTCCACTTGCCTGGCAAGTCAGCTTCTCTCACTGTGTGTCTGTTGTGCAGATCACTCTCAGCTCAGTCATGCTGTCTTTCGTTAAGCGAGGTTGACACTTTGTTGTGTGTTGCTGTTTTATTAGTGGTATTTCATACATTGTTGGAAACAAATAGACATTTGACATTGAAGGTGGTTTCCATTGTTGAGTGAGACTGAAGGAACTGGTTGCAGTGTTTCTAGTCACATTCCAGTGCATAGGCTCTGCCACCAGAACACTGCATGTCTCAACCCATGGACTGTCAGTTTGTCAGTTACGTGTGCTTGGTATTTGTTTTTTGTTCTGCCTTTGCTTTGTGGTTATTTTTCTGCACATGCTGTGTTAGACAATATTTTCCTGCACATACTGTGTTAGACAATATTTTCCTGCACGTTCTGTTAGACAATATTTTCCTGCACATACTGTGCTAGACAATATTTTCGTGCACATACTGTGTTAGACAATATTTTCCTGCACATGCTGTGCTAGACATTTTCCTGCACTTTCTGTGTTAGACAATATTTTCCTGCACATGCTGTGTTAGACAATATTTTCCTGCATATTCTGTGTTAGATAACATTTTCCTGCACATTCTGTGTTAGACAATATTTTCATGCACATGCTGTGTTAGACAATATTTTCCAGCACATTTTATGTTAGACAATATTTTCCTGCACATTCTTTGTTAGACAATATTTTCCTGCACATTCTGTGTTAGACAATATTTTCTTGCACATGCTGTGTTAGACAATATTTTCATGCATATGCTGTGTTAGATAATATTTTCCTGCACATGCCGTGTTTGACAGTATTTTCATGCACATGCTGTGTTAGACATTATTTTCCTGCACATGCTGTGTTAGACAATATTTTCCTTCACATGATTCATTGGACAATATTTTCCTGTACATGATGTATTAGACGATATTTTCCTGTACATGATGTATTAGACAATATTTTCCTGCACATGCTGTGTTAGACAGTATTTTTTCATACATGAGCTTTATAAATGCCATAATCTTATCAGCTGAATGGTGTTACAATAGATTCTCTATTAGAATAGGTCCTAGAGTTCATTCAATAGAACTTTATATTGACATATCAATGAATGGAATGTGTTATGGAGCCACAGTGACTAGGCTGCAGGCCAGATGACTAAGGAAGTGCATTTCATTCCTGGCATGGGTGAGAGATTCATTGATTCTCCAAAGCATCAAGCCAGTGCTGGGATCCACTCAGTTTCCTATTGAGCAGATACTGAGCTTAGTTTCCAAGGGGGTAAAGTGGCCAGGGTGTGAAGCTGACTTCTCCTATCTAGTGCCAGCATTCAGAATGTACCTTCATTCCCTGACATGCTTTCATGGCATGCACGGGGGCAGTTAAAAGTCTTTCCTTTAGACATGGTTTATTGCCTTACAGACAGTAAATTGTCATGCCATTTGTCATCATACAAGGGAATTCTGAACACAGCTTTCATGTAAGACTGTTGTTCTGTGTGCTCACTTACGGCATTGTACAAGATTAATCAGGGCAAGGAAAGCAACTTAGGGAATGGTGCAAATTGACATGCATAATTACACAGCTGGGAGAAAACACATGACAAGTGTAGCTGCAAATGTGACTGTAGATGTTTCGTGGTACAGTAATCACCAATTTGCAGTCTGACTTTCTGGAAATGTAGTCTTTTTAACAGATATGGATATTAGCAAAGTTAACTATGGAAATTCCAGGAATCTGAAATGGCACATCATCATATGGCAGAGGACCAAAGTCCTCAACAACATTGTGTTGAGAACTGCAGGTCTTATAAAATGAAATTTGTTGGTTGTAGATCATGTGTTATGCTGACACTGTCTCCTAGGGAAAGAAATACTGTATACTGACATGCAGTGCAAGATCAACTAATTAATCATTCACAGATTTTAGTACCATGACAGATTGTTATATTATGCAGTGACATAGAAACAGAGTCCAAACACAAGCATATATGACAGAGTATTAAATTATGTATAACATTCGAATGTGAGTATTTAAGCACTGCCAGTGAAACATAAACACAATTTGAAACTCCATGTATATATGGTCAGGAAGTAAGTAGGTACTGTACTTAACATCCTGTGTGTAATAATTAGGTAACTTAAAGTGTATGCAAACAGAAGTGCTTTGTCAGCTGTAAACTGACTGGCTGTGATGACAGTTGTATCTTCTGTCTGTCTGTAGTGCTCAACCCAAGGATGAATTGCATGCATGACATCTTTATGTTCGTTTTTTATGTAAAAGATATTATATTACTGTTAATTGATTGTTATTGGCTTACCGTAACTGAAGTGTCTCAAATTGCAACTTTGTTTTAGATTAAGTATTTGCATAGTCACTTCTGAGTTGCTACCATATTGCTGTTTTCAAATGCAGAGTTTCAGAGAGTAAAAAAATCAGGGAAGTGTGGGAAGGAGTTCAGCATTTGTAAACCTGAACTGTTGTGTGTTTTTAGTCTGTCTCTAAATTGAGATATCTGCAGCTGAAAACTTTTTTCTTTTTATGGTATTATCTTCCTGGTATGTTGGTGAATCAATGTTTGTGTTCACTTCAACAGTAAATATAGACGTTGAAAACATTGGTGTTTGGAGAAAGTGCCTAGTTGACTAAGTGTTAAAGAATCTTATACAGGGTGGCTACAAAGTAGCGGACAGACAGCCTGCACTTCTTGCTGAGAACACAGAGTTGTCTACCACCATTCAAGTTCTTTTTTTCTGCACAGGTTTAAGTTTTTTTTTGCTGTTACAGAGAGGAGCTCAGATTTAATATTGAATGTTGTTGTCATAGGCATAACTTTGGGCATGCAGGGGGGGACAAATGCTTCCCCCAGTATTTTCTCTCTGTGTATTAGTTTTATTGTTCGTTTTATTTTGTGCTTACTTTCTCAACAGCCCGTTTATATTAATGCTCAATTTATCTCCGCTTT
>Ga0123355_10001786_pt1 | contig 30152 bp, 26 predicted proteins | sample TergutEmb28metaG_3_FD_89872 | JGI IMG/M metagenome (GOLD analysis project Ga0123355, IMG submission 89872) | Embiratermes neotenicus P1 segment gut microbial communities from Petit-Saut dam, French Guiana - Emb289 P1 | ecosystem: Host-associated > Arthropoda: Insects > Digestive system > Gut ... | reverse complement strand
TTGCATCTTTGTGTGCCAGACCTATTCTTTCCGTCATTAACCTGGTTTTCGGCCTTTCCGCATTTTGGGCAACTTCGCCCTTCGATTATTCTTGGTTTTCTCATGGGTTTATTTTATCATGTTCTACGCTTTTTGTTCACACTCATTGGCTTTTTGTCATTTTGCGCCATCCGAGGCAAGTTTTGATAATAGAAATTTCATTTTAACCTGTTCTTAATATAATTGCCGCATCGTAGCAATAAATCCACCTCTAATTGTACCATATTTCGCGCCAAATTTCCACAATAAGAAAAAATATTGATTTTCGCGCAATTTAGTGCTATATTCAGTATAATGAAAGAAACCAACTTTTAGGGGTGACTTTGATGTTAATTGTGCAAAAATATGGGGGAAGTTCTGTTGCCGATACTACGCGCATGGAAAATGTGGCGTGGCGCGTCATTGCCGCACGGCAGGCGGGGCATGATGTGGTGGTGGTGGTTTCTGCCCGAGGCGACACCACGGACCATCTTATGGAAGAGGCGACGCAAACAAACCCCAACGCCTCGAAGCGCGAGATAGATATGCTGCTTACTACGGGCGAGCAAACCAGCTGCGCCCTTTTGGCCATGACAATACAGGGGCTGGGCGCGCCTGCCGTGTCCCTAAACGCCTATCAAGCGGGGATTTCTGCCACATCGGCCCATACATCGGCGCGCATTAAGGCCATTGACTGCGAGCGCATACGCACAGAGCTTGATAGCGGCCAAATCGTTGTTATTGCGGGCTTTCAGGGTGTAAACCGCCGTGGAGATTTGACAACCCTTGGGCGCGGCGGCAGCGACACCACGGCTGTGGCTCTGGCGGCGGCCTTGCACGCCGACATCTGCGAAATTTACACCGACGTAAACGGCATATACTCCGCTGACCCGCGCATCGTGAAAAACGCCATAAAGCTGCCCGAAATAAGCTATTTTGAGATGTTGGAGCTTGCGGCCCTCGGCGCAAATGTGCTTGCGAAGCGCTCTGTGGGCCTTGCGAAAAAATATGGCGTAAAGCTTGTTGTACGCTCCAGTCTTAACGAAACCGAAGGCACCATTGTGAAGGAGGAAGTGAAAATGGAAGGCATCTTCATCAGCGGCGTGGCCGTGGACAAGGACATTACCCGCATCAGCATCAGTGGCATCAAAGACGAGCCCGGCGTGTGGTTTAAGGTTTTTTCCATTATGAACAAGGGCAATATCCCCATAGATTTTATACAGCAGACCAAGCAGGACATTGGCACAAAGGACATATCCTTCACCGTGGCTAAAAATGACCTGCCCGACGCCATCGCCGCCCTAAACGGCAACACCCACCGCCTGGGCTTTGATGCCATAAGCCATATGGATGGCATTGCCAAGCTTTCCGTGGTTTCCACGGGCATGGCCACCAACCCCGGCGTACCTTCCCTGATGTTTGAGGCCCTTTTTGACGCAGGTATCAACATCGACAGCATCTCCACGTCAGAAATCCGCGCCAGTGTATTGATTGATATCAGCGAGGCGGACAGGGCGGCAAATTTGGTACATGAGAAGTTTCGCAACGGAAAATATATAAAGGAATAGTCTGACGACTATAGGGTAAACAAGATGAGCATGAAACGCAGTATGATTATTGTAATTGCGGCGGCGGTTGTTTTTATTGCGGGTTTGGCTGCGCATTTTGCCGTCTCATACAATGCCTATGCCAGCATAGATTGGCAACGGGCTGAGGCAACCGTTACTGACAGGATAAGCGAATATAACCGGCTTGCACAAGAGACCAGCCAAATACACATTGTCTTTGAAACAAATGGTATTGTGTATAACACTTTTTTCGAAAGCAGCAATTCTCTTGTCAGAGTGCCTGAGAACAACCGCACTGAACAAACCCAAGACCGGCTTTCTATCGGCGCCATAGGCAATACTTATTACATCCTTTACAACCCGGATAATCCCTATCATGTAACACTTTCAGTACCTACAGCCACCGCCGGTATTGCTATTGTTATCTTTTTTACTGTTATTTTTACTATTGCAATTTTTGTGGCATGGATAATGACAAGAAAAAGGGTTCGTTAACGCACCAAAGAACATGGATTGCTTCGCATGTATATGAGAAAGGTGTCGTCATGAGCAAATTTCATTCAAAAATAATACCAATATTGATGATTATGCTAGTATCTTTGCTATTAGCGGCTTGTGTCGGCGAGATTCAAGAGGCGGCAATAATTGCTTATGAAGAATTAAAGGAAGAAGAAGCTTTAGATGAAGCGGAAGCTGTAGATAAGGAAGAAAATGTGATAATTGTTGAGGCTCTACTTGAATATGAAGCCGATAGCTTCCATGAAGATAAAGAGGAAAAGGATAAAGAGATAGGCGTTGAGGATTTTATTGAGAGCAAAGACAATAATCATTACGAAGAAGAGGAGTATGAACATGGAAACCGTGTATTCGCTGGCTTTATAAGTCTTCTCTTTTATAATAGTATTGAGAGCATGACTACGATTAATACCGATATCATCAGAGCAGAAGTTTTGAGCGTAAGATCCGAAATGGTTGACATGACATCTTTCTTTGAAAATGAAAGTGAGGATGCGAACATAGATCCTAGTTGGATGATAAATACGATATACACCATTTATCAACTTAGGGTTTTGGAAGTTTTTAAAGGCTATGCAGAAGTGTATGGTGTCATAGAGCTTATGCAGCGCGGAGGATATTTCGAGGGAAGGTATATATACTGGAGTGGTTACAACAGAGCTCCTCTTAATATCGGAGATGACCTTGTTTTATTTCTTCATGATAGCAGAACAGAGGGTGTGCCTTTTTCCATGCATCCCGTCCAAGGTGCCTATCATGTGCCATCCACCATGGCATATCCTCAAACCATAATAAGCGCAATTCATACACAATCAGTTAATAGTGATTTAATCTTGGAAAGTATACAGCCCTACAACAGGTTGGCTCTAACTCTAACAATAGAGGATTTGTCCAGAATTGCAGGGCTTTCCGATTCCCCTTGGCCCTAAAATCCACACCGTACATAAGAAAGGATGATAACATGCTATCAACCCTAAGCACTACGCAAATTTTACAAACCATCAGTGCGTCTTTGGCCGACCCCCATACGATATTGGGTATGCATGAGGCGGGCGGCAAGCTTTATGTGCGCGCCTTTGTGCCAACTGCCGTTAAAGTGGCCGCCCTAGACCCTGCTACAGATGACCGCTTCCCCCTCATAAAAATCCACGCCGATGGCTTTTTTGAGGGCGAGGTTGTTGGTCGGGACAAATGGTTTCGCTATATGCTGGAGATGGAATTTGAAAACGGCGAGGTTTTTGTTGCCCACGACCCCTACTCTTTTGCCCCTATGCTGGGCGATATGGACTTTTTCCTCTTTGGCCAGGGCACCCATTACGAAGTGGCGGACAAGCTTGGTGCCAATGTGATGACGGTGGACGGTGTGGAAGGCGTGCTTTTTGCGGTGTGGGCGCCAAATGCGGCGCGGGTAAGCGTTGTGGGCAGTTTTAACAACTATGATGGCCGCCGCCATGCCATGCGCCTGCGCCAAGACAGCGGCATTTGGGAGCTTTTCATCCCCGGCCTTGTGCAATATGACCGCTACAAGTTTGAGATAAAGACCCGCGACGGCGTGCTTTTGCAAAAGAGCGACCCTTACGCAAAATTTAACGAGCTTCGTCCATCAACAAATTCGCTGGTATACGATATCAGCAAATATGAATGGAATGACGGGGATTGGATGGCCGGCCGCGATGCGAGCCATCCGCTAAATGGCCCCATCAACATCTATGAAGTTAGTTTGAGCAGTTGGAAAAAAAATCCTGATAACATCCGCGAGGGTGACGACAGCGGCGGCTTTATGACCTACATAGACCTTGCCCACCAGCTTGTCCCCTACGCCGTGGAGATGGGCTACACCCATATAGAGCTGATGCCCGTGCAAGAGCATCCCTATGACGGAAGCTGGGGCTATCAGGTGACGGGGTATTACGCGCCCACAAGCCGCCATGGCAGCCCCGATGAATTTAAATATTTCATTGACTATTGCCACCGGCACGGCCTGGGCGTTATTTTGGACTGGGTGCCGGCGCATTTTCCCAAAGATGCCCATGGGCTGGCCCGCTTTGACGGCACGGCCCTGTATGAGCACGAAGACCCGCGCCAAGGCGAGCATCCGGACTGGGGCACCCTTGTTTTCAACTATGGCCGCCAAGAAGTTAAAAATTTCCTGATAGCCAACGCCCTCTTTTGGATTGAGGAATATCACATAGACGGCCTGCGCGTTGATGCCGTGGCCTCAATGCTGCACCTAAATTATTCTAAAAATGACGGCGGCTGGATTGCAAATAAATACGGCGGCAACATAAACCTTGACGCGGTGGAGTTTATAAAGCATATGAACAGCGTCATCCTGGGCAGATATCCCAATGTGATGATGATAGCCGAAGAATCCACCTCTTTTGAGGGCGTTTCCCGCGATGTAAATCATGGCGGGCTGGGCTTTAGCCTAAAATGGAACATGGGCTGGATGAATGACTTTTTGGCCTATGTAGAGCGCGACCCTATCTACCGCCGCTATCATCACAATTACCTCACCTTCGGCATGATGTACGCCTACAACGAAAATTTCGTCCTCGTACTTAGCCATGACGAGGTGGTGCACGGCAAAAAATCCCTTTTAAACAAGATGCCCGGCGACAATTGGCAGAAATTTGCCAACCTGCGCGTTGCTCTGGGCTTTATGTACGGCCACCCCGGCAAAAAGCTGCTGTTTATGGGCGGCGAATTTGGCCAGTTTATAGAATGGGACGAAAAACGCCCCCTGGACTGGTTTTTGCTGGAACATGACCATCACCGCCAAATGCAGCAATTTACCAAAGACCTTAACCACCTGTATAAAGCCGAGCGCGCCTGCTGGTTTGATGACTTTGCCCCCCGCGGTTTCGCCTGGGTTGATGTCCACGACCAAGCCCGCTCTATCATCTCCTTCGCGCGCTTTTCCGACAACCCCGCCGAAACCCTTATCTTTATCTGCAACTTTACGCCAAATCCCATAGAGGGCCATCGCGTGGGGCTGCATCATGTGGCGGATTATGTCGAAATTCTTAATTCTGACGACACAAAATACGGCGGCAGCGGGGTTGTGAACACAGATGTGATGAAGCCTGCCGAAATTTTCTGTAATGATATGCAATACTCTATCGGGCTGCGCTTGCCGCCGCTGGGGGTTGTTATTTTGAAACCGCCCAACTCATAAAATACAATGGGGGTGTACATATCATGAGAAAAATGCTAATTGTGTTGATTATGTTAACAGTCCTGCCACTTTCAGCAACCTGCGGAAACACCCAGGAAGGCCTTATTTTCAATACGCCTGAAGTAGCAGGATTTATGAATTTCTCCCCTGCGCCTCATGCTTTTTGGCTCGGCCTTACTGATGCGCAGCTGGACGCAATATTTCCAACCCTTGACCTTCATTTAACCGGGAGGGCTTACTTTTCAAGAGACGGTGAATTTGCTGAACTTGATACCACAATGCCTCTTTCCGATATGGCCCGTCATGAACTCCAAATTCTAGTAGGTGCGGGAAGGGTTCGCCATATCTTTTCTGACTATTTTTTCGAGGATGACTTCGTCCCTCAAATATCATATGTGTACGGCATTCCCGTCACTTTGCTTATGTTTGAAATCCCAAGATCTTGGGGTAACCAGTATTATTTCCGTGCAGATTTTGTAATTGGCAATATTGTCTTCCACGCTAGATTTTGGCATGAGAACGCAGCCGACGGCCAAGCCCTCATGACCAATGTTGTCAACGGCCTCATTTTAGGCGGCACGCAATGGCTTGATGTCTTCGCCAATCCCGACATTCCAGAGCTTCGCGCAGAAAGCCTAACCTTTGAAGAGGCTCTTAAAGACGCAGATTTTGGCGCGTTTATGCCAACAAATATCCCTGATGGTTTTGAAAGCCTTTATGGCGCCCATAGGTCTGTACGTGGCCATGTAGGTGAGAATAGCATGTCAATTAGTTGGGAGTCATCTATTGATTATGATTATTTATACGAAATATATACAAATTGGGTAGAGACACAGGACGCAGACGCGATTGTATTTCCTTTTGAGCGGATTTTTTGGGGGGAGCCTTCTGTAAGATGGATTATTTCAAAGGTGCGCGAATTCGAATTGGAGCGGCTAGTTTCCGTAGATGACCATAGGAAATATGACTGGTCACTCTATCCATCTGTTGTGCATCCAGGGTTTGATTTGCCGCGCCGTGATATTCCTTATGAGTACTTTCATCATGTATTTGACCCGGTGTTTTTGGCAGAGGAATTTACCTTAGATGTGTTGCGGGCGCGGGAAGAATTGCGACACATTCCCATCCAAGCAGCATATCCCGATAATGTTCCCGATGATTTTATGATACATTTAACGCGCAATTTTATACGGTTTGGTATTTTGTTTGATGATGTGCTTGTCCGCATAGATGCTCAGGGCTTAACCTATGAGCAAATATGGGTGATGCTTAAAGGCTTGATTGAAAATTAGATGAAGATGACATGAAATGTTAGTCTCAAATGTGTTATGATGTATATGCGAGACATGTAAAGGCCCTGTTTTTGCAGGGCCTTTTGTTGTGGGGAAAATGGCATAATGGGCGGCAGTGCTATGCTCAAGCAATATTATAGCCATTCAACTAACTTGAAAATCAGCTTCTGTCCATGTTGGTGCAAGCACCAACGGGTTGCGAAAACGCCCATGGAGCGCGCGCATTCCGCACTCGACATAAGGCCTTTTTCAAGTAAATTCGTTATATGTCATGCATCAAGAATTATGCTGCGTATGTACAGCATGGTTAAAAACTCTCTCAAATCCGCTTCTTTTACGCGGTGTTTGTTATAGTAATGCAAGGCATTGCTAGGCTTATGTTCGCATACTAAAGCATCGGAATATGCATAAAAAGACCCCTCTGTTTTCTCGTTTTTACGATTGATAATATCAATTAATTGCACTTTTCCAGCCATATCAAGGGTTAGGCCAATATCGGCAGGAAGGAAGGCGGTGACATCCCCGAATACCTTATTAAATATTTCTGCCAATTTTATTCGGTTATGACGAAATTCTTCACCAAATTCGGAAATAATACAAACCTCTGGCTCTAAAATTTCCACTGCTCTTGCAAGGCCCAGCCGGCCTAAGTGATTTTTGTAAAAACATTGTTCATTTTCACGAAAGCCCATTGAAGCATCAAACCCATTTTCATAGGACTTAAAGCCGCCAAGATGGGCAAGCAAAGTGATCTTGTAATCTTTATAATCGTTAGCTATCTTTTTATATCGCTTTTCCATTTTATTGTTGAAGCCGGTATCACCGGTATAAACCAATACAAAATCTTTATAACAAACGATAAATCCAATTGAATGTGCTTCAGAAAACATATCATCATGCTTTGCGGGTATGGCGGTAATCTCCAAATCTTTTGCATGTTCAGCGTCCGATGAATTGGGATGAGTTATAAGAAGCTTCTCTTCTGCTTTGATAACTTCAACGTCGTAATCGGCATCTTTGCGTAAATCAAGCATCGGTGCATATTTTTTATGCGTACTAGCTGTCATATAAATACGTATTCTTTTATACCGCGGAGATTGTGACAATTTCTCTTTCGCCATCTCCACATATCTCTTTCTATGTTTATCGTCGCCATCGTCAGGCGGTTCTCCCAGCTCCAAATATACTTCGCTCATAATGGTATTTTCTTCAGGGGCATAATAATCTCCCAATATTGCCTCATTATATTGATGTAGCAATGTCAGGATAGATTCAAGGTCCGCCGTATGGTCATTATGGGCATGGGTTATCAAAATATGGTCAATTTGATGAAATTTAAAGCCGGCGGTTTTAAAATTATCAATAAAGTTAAAGCCGGGGTCTATCACAACACCGCAGCCCGGTATCTGAAAGAAATATCCCCCACCCTTGCTAATACGATAATTGTCCGCAATGATGGGCGTGTAAGAATTCCAGCGCCTAAGCACCGCAAATTGCGTTTCGTCCTTTAAGGCGGATGAGGATGAATTCTTTTCTTCAATAAACTCATTAAAGGACTTTTTTGTCTCTCGAATCTCTTCTTCCATGCGAGCCTCTTCTATTTCATCCATTACCATTTTTGCTTTTTCCGTTTCCGGAATGGGTTTGCTCAATAGCCCTTTGACTTCTTTAATACGCCCATCAAGCCATCGCACCATAAAGGAATTATCTTCTTTTATGTATAATTCTCTGCTTTTTTCGAAATTCTTCAAAGCTTTTTTGTAATTATGCTCCACTTCATGGTAGTAAGACGCAAGATTTCTGTAGGCCAATACATAATTTTTATCCAATTCAATAGCTTTGTTGTAGTCAGCCAGTGCTTTGTCGTTTTCTTTTAGGTCACGATGCGAGATTCCGCGATTATTATAGAAATTGGCATTGTTTTCATCTAATTCAATAGCTTTGTTGTAGTCAGCCAGTGCTTTGTCGTTTTCTTTTAGGTCATAATACAAGATTCCGCGGTTATTGTAAATCACGGTATCGTTTTCATCTAATTCAATTGCTTTGTTGTAGTCGGCCAGTGCTTTGTCGTTTTCTTTTAGGTCATGATACAAGATTCCGCGATTATTATAGAAAATGGCATTGCTTTCATCTAATTCAATTGCTTTGTTGTAGTCGGCCAGTGCTTTGTCGTTTTCTTTTAGGCCACGATGCAAGATTCCGCGGTTATAATAAGCACGGGCATTGTTTTCATCTAATTCAATTGCTTTGTTGTAGTCGGCCAGTGCTTTGTCGTTTTCTTTTAAGTCGCTATGCAAAATCCCACGACTATTATAAGCCCTAGTGTTGTTTTCATTTAATTCAATTGCTTTGTTGAGGTCAGCCAGTGCCTTCATGTGCTCTTTCTTCCCACGGTATGAAACTCCACGCACCCTATATGCAGAGCTATTTTTAGCATCAAGAGCAATAGCTCTTTCAGCCATTGTAATAGCTTCATCATACTCCTTAAGTTCATTGTGACTGTGACTAAGAAGTACATAGGCTTCTACATTGTCACTGTCCAAAGCGATGGCTTGTTTACAATCCTCGATGCATTTACGATATTCTTCCAAATTAAAATAAGCCTGGGCTCTTTCTAGGTAGCAATTGGGATTATTGGGGTCATCTTTAATAGCCTGGTCTAATTTCATAATTTTCTCATTCACTTTATCCCGCCCTTTCTTGATGGGTTTCTATTGTAGACATTATATGACAAATAATTCTAAAAGTCAAGTTAATAATTGAACTAAATGCAAAACACCCCGCCGAAATTGGCGGGGTGTTGGGGTTATCTATTTGTCTTATTATTTGACAGATGTTAGTTGGCTGTGTAAGCTGTTGGGCTTGTAAGATCCCACAAATGCCATGCATCTCTGCTTATTTCGCGGATGCCGTCTTGTCTTTCCAGGGAGAAATTGACAACGCGGTTGTTAACGGCCCATATCATAACACCTGTTGTAACAGGTATCCATGGGGCTTCTTCGTAAACAGCAAGCTGCCATTCGTGATATTGTTGTATCAGCCATTCTTCATCCCATGCCAATTCAGAATCTATGGCGTCGAGGATGGCGTCGAGGCGTGGGCTTTGGTAGCGTGTGTCGTTGTGAGCAGATACGCCCCAAAGAGCACGCGGGTTAGGGTTGGTGCCTTTTAGCCAAGCGGAGTCGTATATATGGATGACGCCTTCGTCAAGGTCATGGGTTAGGGTTTCCAGGCGGTCGTTAAATTCCATCAAGCCGCCTTGGTACAGCACCACATTAAGGCCGGCAGCCGCCCAGTTTTGGGTGTGATGGGGCACCAACAGAGGGTTGGTTGCGTTTTCATGGATAGCCCAAACTATTTCAAAGAATTCGCCTGTGTCTTTATGTCTGCGGAAAGGCTCGCCTTCGCGCCATTCGTAACCGGCGTCATCCAAAATTTGGTTTGCAAGGTCAAGATCAAAAATGGAGAAGCCTGTCATGTCTTCGCGCATGAAATGGCCTTGCCATGGTATCATGGTTGTAGCCAGCGGGAAGCGGGTGTCACCAAAAATTGTTGTTGAAGGCGTTATGTCGTCACGGGCGTAGCCCAAAGCGCGTCTTAGGTAGATGCAATTGATAATTGTGTCCGGATTAGGGATGAATGTTTGTGTGTCATGGTCCATAAAGCCAAATCTAAAGCCTAGGAAGTCGAAACGGCGGTCGAGGGTTGAGACCCAGGTGCCGTTGGTAAATCTTTCTTCGTAGTCAGAAAGGATACCTGTTGGGAAGTTGACGGCGTCAAATTCTCCTATAAGCAGTGCTTCGCCGATAAGGTCTGTGTGGATTTGTGCTATGTTGATGCCATCCAAAGCAGGGGCACCGAGCCAGAAGTTAGGGTTAGCTACAAGAGAAACGGCTTCGCCCGGTATTGTGTGGCTAAACATAAAGGCACCGTTGCCGACAATGTCAGAACGAGAATATGGATGGTCTCTATGCTCAACAAATGGGATGCCTTCCCAGCGATGTCTTGGGATAGGCCTAACCCATATGCCACCAAACAACATGCTTGGCGCTATGCTTTCAAATGAATATTCTAAAGAGCGGCCATCGTTGAAAACGCGGATGCCGGAGATATAATCTCTTGTGCCATCGCGGAATTCGTCAACGCCTAGGATGGTGCTTGTGTTCATGGCAGGGCCGAAACGGTCTGAGAAAGTGTCTGGGTGGGCAATTGTCATTACTGCAAATTCTAGGTCGTACATAGTAACAGGTACGCCGTCATGCCAATACATTGCGGTGTCTTCATGAAAATGCAATGTAATTGTGCCTGCCTCTACGTCAAATTCGTACCATGCAGGGCCGTTATGACCATACATGTTGCCCGCGTTTACATGGAGCAGATTTTCAAACATAAAATCGTTAATTGTGCCGTCATCGGCTGTGATAGAAAATGCCGGGTTAAACATACCCGCAAATGGGCTGGTGATGGCTAGGGCAAAGTTTAATGTGCCGCCAACGCCCTCTTGTCTGGGCATTTCTACGGGAAATCTTTCTTGCAGGGCTGCCATGGCAGCAGCCATACCTACAGCTTCCGTGCCGGCAGCAGCTTGGCCGCCGCCGCCTATGCCACAGGCAGAAAGCACCAACGAAGCTAATAAAAGTGTTGTTACGCCAAGTGTTAGGAATCTCTTACGCATTTTTAATTACCTCCTTTTTTAAAATGTCACGATACAGCTTTAACAAAAAATCTCGCCAATCTACGGGAGCATCACCTCTCTCAATATTGCTTATAAAGGCTGTTATTGTGCCCTTCTTTGTCTAACATCCGCTGCACGTTGGACGGCTTGCCCAACACAGTAGACGCTAAGCATCAATGTGAATATTAGCAATGCCGCAGGCAGCCATTGCCACATACGAAATTGCAATGCGGCTGGACGGGCAGCCATGGCAATTAGGCGGCCCAGGCTGGGTGTGCCGAAAGGTAGGCCAAAACCAAGGAAGGTGAGGCCTGTTTCCACGCCCATGTTGCCTGCAAGGCCCAGGGTTAGGTTAACAGTGATAACCGGTATTAGGTTTGGCAAAACTTCTCTTACCATGATGACAATATTGCGGGTGCCTAAGGTTTTGGATGCGGAAACATAGTCCAAATTGCGCTGTTGTAGGGCCATGGCCCTTATTATTCTTGTGGTGCCCATCCAGGCGAAAATTACTAAAATGCCGACAAACTGCCATACCTGATAATTGGGTATCAGGGAAACAAACAAGATTATAATCATCAGCGTAGGCAGCATCAGCCACGTGTCCGTGATGCGCATTATTATATTATCCACTTGGCCGCCATAAAACCCTGAAACCAGGCCTATGGCAATACCCAGGATACTACCTAAAATTGTAACAGCAAAGCCTATTAAGATAGAATTTCTGGCGCCCAAAATTATCATGGCCACCATATCCCGGCCGCCGTCATCGGTGCCCAGGAAAAATTGCTCGGAAGGCCCTTGGTCGCGAAAAACAAGATAAGAGCGTCTTGCAAAGTCCTCATCTATGGTAAAGCCAAGTACCATGGTGCTTACCATGATGGTAGAAAAGACAATTAGTGCAATAAGTGCAACCTTGTCAGTATAAATTTCTTTCCAAATTATACGCGCCAGCGATGGTGCTTCGGCTGAAAAAGCCGCTTCTTCTTTAATTGGTCCCATAAATTGGCCTCCTCTCTATTTTATCCTAATGCGTGGGTCCACAATTGTCAGGATAATATCCGACAAAAGCGCGCCTATGGCCGTTAAAGCAGCAAAAAGCATAATTAGTGCGTTTGCGGTGGTAAAATCTCGCAAGGTGATAGAATCTAGGAAAAGCCGCCCCATGCCGGGAAAGGAAAAGATGGTTTCAATGAAGATGGCACCCGCCAGCAAACCAACTATAATGAAGCCAATGTTGGAAGCCATGGGTATCAGCGCGTTTCTAAAGATATGCCTTGTGTACAGCTTGCGCTCCGGCACACCTTTAGAGCGGGCCGTCGTCACAAAATCCGAGGACTTGTAGCGGATTATTTCGCCGCGCAAATATTGTATGATGCCGATGGTGGCCAGCAACGCCGCCGTTATGGCAGGCAATATCATGTGATGCATACGGCTGAGGAAAAAGTCAAAGGTGCCGGGCACTGCGTTGATATACACACTGCCTCGTATGGGAAACCATTGCAGCCTAAAGCCAAATATCAAGAGGTTGATAAGGGCGAAAACAATGGTGGGCATGGCCATGGCAAGATAGGTATAAACGCCGATAACCCTGTCAATAAATTTATCGTTATATCGCCCTGCGATGATGCCTAGGGGCAAGGCAATTGCATATGTTAACACGGTAGTAAGCAGGGCCAGCTGGAAGGTGTTTGACGCCCTTTCTCCGATAACCTCAATGGCGGGCCTGGAATGGGTGATGCTAAAGCCAAAGTCTCCCCGTAGGACGATGCCGCTTATCCAGCGGCCGTATTGCATTGGCCAGGGGTCTAGAAGGCCAAGCTCATAGCGCATTTCTTGTATTCTTTCGTAAGTGATGGCAGGATTTTCCGTGAGGCCTGTCAGCGCGTCACCGGGGATGTTATATGCTATGGCAAACATAAGTACGCTGATGGCAAACAGCTGCGGTATCATTATCAAGAGACGTCTTATTATGGTTTTATGCATAAATTCACCCCTTTTCTATGGCATGGCGACGAAATGTCCGTCGCCTATTGGTCTAAGGTCATAAACCTGTCCGCCTTCGCCGTAAAAATTGTCGCGGTTTTCTTCATATTCTCTTGAAAGCAAGTCTCTTCGCCCTGCGTTTTTCTCGCGCAGGTCCGGGTCGGTATCCGGTATGGCTGCAATAAGCCTTCTTGTATATATATGCTGGGCATTGGTATAAATTTCTTTTCTTGGACCAAGCTCTACAAAGCGTGCGTTGTGCATGATAGCTAAGGTTTCGCACATATGTTTTACCACGCCAAGGTCATGACTGACAAAGAGATAGGCCAGGCCCAATTCTTCTTGTATGTCTTTGAGATAATTAAGTACTTGTGCCTGCACGGATAAATCCAAGGCCGAGACGGGTTCGTCCGCTACTATCAGCCTTGGCTTTAGGGCAATGGCCCGCGCCACCCCAATTCTTTGCCTCTGTCCCCCGGAAAATTCGTGGGGGTATTTCACCGCAGCCACAGGGGTTAGGCCTACAATTGATAAAAGCTCATGCACGCGCTTTTCTTCTTCGGCTTTTGTCAGTTTTTCAAAGTTTCGTATAGGCTCGGCAATAATGTCCAAAACGCGCTTTCTCGGGTTTAGTGACGAATACACGTCCTGAAAAATCATCTGCACGCTTTTGCGATAATCGGAACGATTTTTGCCGATATATTTAGTTATGTCCTCTCCGTCAAAATAGATGCTGCCGGCGGTGATGTGGGTAAGCCCCAAAATTGCTTTGCCGGTGGTGCTTTTGCCAGAGCCGGATTCTCCCACCAATCCCAGGGTTTGCCCAGGCTCGATGGTAAAGCTGACGCCATCCACGGCCTTCACCCAGCCAACGGTGCGCCCTAATATCCCGCCTTTTATAGGAAAATGGACTTTCAGGTCTTTAACCTCAAGTAGTGCCATAATATCTCACCTTTCTAGGAATTGTTGTCTGCGGCAAAATCAAATTTCTTATAACATGTGCATAACACAAAATGCCCCGGAGAAACCTCGTGGTATGTGGGGGTTTCTTCGTGGATGTCGTCAGCCATCCAAGGTATGCGATGAGAAAAGCGGCAGCCCGTACGGGGCAGATTGCGCAGCTCTGGCACAACGCCCTGTATGACGTGAAGCCGGTTAATTTCCTCGTCGGTGCTGGGGATGGATGCCAAAAGAGAGCGCGTATACGGATGAAGAGGATTTTTAAAAAGATCTCTAACAGGGGCCAGTTCTACAATTTGTCCGGCGTACATCACCGCAACTCTGTCGGCCATTTCTGCAACAACGCCCAAATCGTGGGTAATTAGGATAACGGATGACTGCATTTCCCGCTGCAAGTCGCGAAGCAAGTCCAAAATTTGTGCTTGAATTGTAACGTCCAGGGCTGTTGTAGGTTCGTCAGCGATAACCAAGTCCGGTTTACACGCAAGCGCAATGGCAATCATGGCGCGTTGGCGCATTCCTCCTGAAAGTTCGTGAGGTAAATTAGAATAAGTTAAGGCGGGATTTGTCATCCCCACCTCTGCCAAAAGATTGATAGCACGTTCTTTTCTTTCGGTTTTGACCAAATTTGTGTGGTACGTAAGTGTTTCCTCAATTTGGTGCCCCACTTTGATAAGAGGGTTTAGCGCGGTAAGAGGGTCTTGAAAAATCATGCCGATGTGTCGCCCTCTAATTACGTTAAGCTGGGCTTCAGGCAGGGCTAGCAGGTTTTTGCCGTCAAATTCCACTTCCCCTGCAATTCTTGTGAAATTGGGATTATGTAGCCGCGTAAGGGACAGGGCCAAAGCGCTTTTGCCGCAGCCGGACTCTCCCACCAAGGCAAAAACCTCGTTTTTCTTGATGTCCAGATCAACGCCGTCCACTGCCGCAAAATAATCTCCGCCTATCCTAAAAGATGTGCGCAAATTTTTAATTTTCAACAGCGTTTCTTGCATTTCATCACCTTCTTTATGAAAGGCGCACGTCCCGCCTTCCTAGGATATGTATAGCAAGGATGTTATACCAAATGAAATGTGTTTGTAAGCTAATTTTCATTAAATTGTAACATAGGTTTTAGCTTTTGTCAATATCTTCTTAAAAGGTGTCAATTATGGATAAAGCCCGTTATATTAGGAAATGTCGTTATCACTCTATGATAAAAAATTTAACTATCAGTACAAGAAGTGTCATGCCGTTATATTTCTTAAAAGATAGCCCGAAAAGATTATTTCAAGAATTATATCACGACAACCACACAATAGCAAGAAATTTTTTGTTGAATATTGTTAACTTATGTGCTATATTTATGTTATAGTTTGTTACATTTTTAGAGAAAAGGGGTTGACTAACAAATGAATAGGATATTTATTTGCGTTGTTATGGCGGCTATATTTACAATTGTCGGCACAATTTCTGTTTTGGCGAGCGATATCAGGGTGCAAATTGATGGTGTTTATGCAGAATTTGATGTGCCGCCCATCATTGTAGAGGGCCGCACGCTTTTGCCTGCCCGCGCTATTGTGGAGATGCTTGGCGGTGATGTGCAATGGGATGGAGAGCTGCGTCAAGTGCATATTTACAAAGACGGCATCAATATTTTGCTTACCATTGACGATGTCATCGCTTATGTAAACGGCGAAGCAATAGAGCTTGACGTGCCGCCTCAAATAATTGACGACAGAACACTGGTGCCGCTGCGCTTTGTAGCAGAAAACCTGGGCTTGGATATAGATTTTCGATATGGCACTGTTTTCATCGAAACAAATATAAGCCATATGGTAACTTCTCGTGATTTTATTTTATCGGACGGCAGTACATTAACTGTTTTTTATACCCATGTTGTGCAGCGTAATGCCGAAGCAGCAGTGTTTTTTACCGGACAACCAAATGTGGTGTGGCATTTAAACATCCGCTATGCGGCAGGATATGGCACAGCGGCCGGGCTTGGTGAGCAAACTGCGGACCATACAGGCTTTGTAGAATGGAACTGGAGAATTGGCAGCAATACCACCCTTGGAGATTGGCCCGTAACCATCGTAGCCGGCGGCGAAAGCCTAAGGTTTTATATAACTGTTATAGAAGCTCATTAAGTGCCGAAATATTAAAATTTAATTACAAAAATGTATTGGCATATTTACAAAACTGTGATATAATAAAATCAATTATGAATTTATTATGAATGGAGGTAGCTTTGGTGTATACAAAAGGTGATGCCGTGGTATATCCAATGCACGGTGCAGGGATTATCCAAGATTTTGAAGAAAAAAATATCGACGGCATACGCCGAAGCTACTGTATCTTGCGCATACCCATAGGTGATTTAACAATTATGCTTGAAGCATCCACCATGGAAAATGTAAATTTGCGCAAGGTTATGGACAGCTGCGATATTGCCAGGGTCATGGATGATGTGGTAAAGATGCCAACGCAGCTTGCACCTGATAATTGGAACCAACGGTATAAAGACAATTTGGAAAAAATTAAATCGGGGCTTTTATCAGATACCGCCATTGTTTTTCGCAGCCTCTATCACAGAGAAAAGCAACGCGGCCTATCTTCTGCTGAAAAAAAGATGCTATCAAATGTGAAAAAAATTATGTTAAGCGAAATTATGTTATCGTATGAAGTTGAAAAGTTTGAGGCAGAGGAAATTTTAGAAAAGTCTATGTTTGCATAAGCTTATAGCAAAAGAGAGGGGCGTTTGCCCCTCTCTTTTTTTTGCAAGCTAAGCTTTTTCCTCCACTGTATCAGAGGTGTTGCAAGATATACTCCCTTGTCTTCAAACTTTCCTCAAAGACAGGTTGTTACTATTATTTTCATAGCCATTTTTTTTATGCAAGATTTAATTGCTACAAAGTTTGGAAATTGTTACCTGGTTTTGGCTGTTGAAGCAGTTTTAGGCATTGCTTTGGTGGCTTGATGTGTAGCTGTGCCGCGTGTTGTGTTTTGTGCATTGTTGTGGGCTGTGTTTTGTGCATTGTTGTGGGTTACGTTGCCTGTGCGTGCAGTGTTTGTGCCGTTTTTTACAGCGGTCCCATCAAAGCCATGGCTGTCGCTGGTAACATAGCCTGTGCGTGTGGCGTATGGCTGGTTGCCATAGATGTCTTGTTGCTGCCATTGCGCTTTGCTTCCATATCCAATATCTTGTCTAAATCCATTGTCAACACTTCCAATTCTGTGGTTGTGGTTGTATTGATTGCCATTAGTATTATCCGTAAGATGACGGAGATTTTGCGTGTTGTTAGCTGCATAATTTCCGGTATAATCCGCATTTACCATGGTGCGTCCATTGTAAACATTATTGCGGTTTGTGGACACAACATTACCATAAACATTGTCATTTATGCCTGAAACATTGTTGTTTGCTCTGCTAACATTGTTAGCAAGTCTGTTTGCTGTTGCATTACCATCTACATTAGATTGGTTATGATACACAGTGTTTTGAATGTTGGTTCTGTTTTGATAAGCACCTGAAGTTATGCCACGGTTAATTTTCTCTGCATGACTTTGTGGCGTAAACTGGGCATTTCTAGCAACGGGTTGCTTGGCCACATTTGTGTTATGCTTAACAGCAGGTTGCTTGGCTGTTGTTTTTGGAGCAGCTTTTGGTGTAGCTTTTGGTGCAGCTTTAACGGTTTGATGTTGCGCGGTGTGTGGTGCAACTTTTACTTTAGCAGTTTTGGTATTGTGCTGCACATTGCTTTCAACTTTTTTAGTAGCTTTTTCATTTAATTGAGCCGTATTGTTTGCAAGACGATTTACAGTGCGGTTTGTATTTCTGTTTGTGGTTCTGTTTGTAGTTCGGTTTCCAACATGGTTAGTATTGTAGCCAGAGCTATCAAACATACCGGTATTATAATTGCTCATGCCGTCTGTAAAATGATGGCCAACATTGGTATTTTCACTTGTTATGCCAGTATTTACGCCTCTTGTAATTTTAACGCCATGATGTGTGGCTGCATTTCTTGTGCTGTGCAGGGCATTGCCCAAACGTCTGCCTACACCTGCACGGCTGTGGTTTTGTGTAGCTGTGCGGCCATAGCCATGGTCACGCATAGTGCTACCTGAGGCCGTACGGCCTGTGTAAGTTCTTCCAACATGTCCCCCATTAACATAATTTCTGCTAACATGTCCTCTGTTTACATGGCCTCTGTTTACATGGCCATCACGCACAACGGCGTTGTTTGTTCTGTTTAAGCCATAGGCGTTGTTGGCAAGGTTGCCGGTGCCACAGCCTGTGGTCGCAAACAGCATGATAGCTGCTGTTGCCACCGCAATAACACGAAATTTCATAAGATATCTCCCCCTGTTTTAATATTTTTACGAAAAATTTCGGGCTTTACAGCAATTTTCCCTATAAAGTCTGAACTTTCTCGCTGTGCAAGCTTAATTGAAAATCCTTTCAAGCTTCGCTGCGAAACAACTTGATAAATGTTGCTTTCTAAGCTTGCTTTCACGGTATTCAACTATGCTCGCACTGATATTATGTTGTGCAAAACAGGGTTCAAAATACTGTGTACCTTTTGGACATTTCGGAAATAATTTTTATTGAACTTTGCGACTTTTTGGTGCATAATAGAGTGGTAGAAAACAATTCGCGGAGGTGCTGAAAAATGGAAATTTCGAGGGAAAGCGGCGTTCTTGCACATATTACATCTCTTTATACAAAATTTGGCATAGGAGACCTTGGCCGCGCCGCCCAAGATTTCATAGACTTCTTGAAATTAGGCGGTCAGAAGCATTGGCAAATTTTGCCTTTAGGGCCAACCTCTTTTGGAGATTCTCCTTATCAAAGCTTTTCCACCTTCGCGGGCAATTCTTTGCTTATATGCCCTGAAAAGCTGGTTGATTGGGGCCTGTTAACCCAATCTGACATAGAGCTTAACTACAATTTCCCGGATGATATTGTAGACTATCCAATGGTTATAGAATTTAAAAACCGTATGCTACGCCTGGCTTTCGCCAATTTTGACGCAGGGGCCGATAAAAATCTTACGAAAAAATATAATGCCTTCGTAAAAGACAACGCTTTTTGGCTGGCAGATTACAGCCTTTTTGTCGCCTTAAAAAATTACTTCATTAATAAACGAAGAGAAGAAATTGAAACCGAAGAATATAATTATTTTGCCCGAAAAAATAAGAATATATTGACGAAAAACCAAATTGACGATTATTATTACGGCGCGGTGTGGTCTTCTTGGCCGGAAGACATAGCACAAGGTAAGGTGGAAGCCATAATTCATTGGCAAAAGCAGCTTTCTGATGAAATTGAATACCACAATTTTTTGCAATTTATTTTTTCCAAGCAATTTGAAGAATTAAAACAATGCGCCGCAAAGCAAGGTGTGAAAATTATGGGCGACATACCTATTTTCGTGGCCTACGACAGCGCGGACTGCTGGGGCAACAAGGATCTTTTTATGCTGGACGGCAATGGCTCGCCTCACAGCGTGGCCGGTGTGCCGCCCGACTATTTTAGCGATGATGGGCAGCTTTGGGGCAATCCTCTTTACGACTGGGACGCACACAAGAAAAACGGCTACACATGGTGGCTTTCGCGCATATCCAAGGCGTTGGAGCGCTGTGACATCTTGCGGATAGACCATTTTCGCGGCTTTGAAAGCTTTTGGTCTGTGCCATATGGTGCAAAAACCGCCAAAAAAGGCAAATGGATGCCCGGCCCCGGTAAGGACTTTTTTGACATCATTAAAAAACGCCTGGGAGATTTGCCTATCGTTGCCGAAGATTTAGGCATCATCACACCCGCCGTCGAAAAGCTGCGCGACGATTTGGGCTTGCCCGGCATGAAGGTTTTGCAATTTGGCTTTGACGCGGGCGCAAACAACGCCCATATGCCCCACAACTACACCACCCACAACATTGTGGTTTACACAGGTACACATGACAATGACACCTCTGCCGGTTGGTATGCCGCGGCCGATGAGGACATTAAAGACCAATTTCGCCGTTATCTAAATGTAGACGGCACAGATGCCGCATGGGATTTGATACGCATGGCTTTTCTTTCAGTTGCCAACATCGCCATAGTACCCATTCAGGATGTGCTTAGCCTGGATTCTCATTATCGTATGAATGTGCCCGGGGTTGCCAGCGGCAATTGGCAGTTCCGCCTACGCGCCAATCATCTGCACGATCATCATGCCGAGCGGCTACTTTACCTCTCCAAACTTTCTGACAGAAATCAATAGGTTTTTATTTATAACCACGGAAAACACAGAAATACACGGAAAACCCCTTTCCCTTCCGTGTATTTCTGTGTTTTCCGTGGTTTAAAGGTTTTTCCACATGTCATATAAGCTTGCATATTTTCCATAGAAACAAAATATACTTCAACAGTAGAAATTCCGTGGAAAAGGAGCTTAGTATATGAAAAGTTACTATAGGCAATTTATCACTCTGCTTCAAGAAAGGCCAGGCTATGCCATGCCCGGCAAACAAGCCGTGGGGCGCATCGTTATAGAGGCCAGGGACGAGACGGCTAGGGCAATTGTGTATATACAAGACCTAGCGCCGCAAAACACCTACAAATTGGCCTTTATAAACAGGGCTGACGAGACAAATATTGGGGTTATGTTGGGTTCCATTATCGTGGATGAGCGGGGCCGCTATGAGGGTAGATTTGAATTTGACCGCAGCAACATCGGTGGATCACGCATAGCTTGTGAAAACATTGATGCCTGCGCCATCATCCCAAGCGACAGTGGCGAGGAGCTTGCAGCACCCCTTGTAGGCTACAAAGGTCAGCCTTTCTCTTGGCGGGTTAATTTGCGTTTCCCGGATGGCAAAGAAGATAGTCCCATTCTCGAAATAAAAGAAATTGAGGAAGCCCCTGAAACAGATGGGGTTGAAGTGGTTGAGGAAGTGGTTGAGGAAGCAATTGAGGAAATTGTTGAAGAAGTGGTTGAGGAAATTGTTGAAGAAGTGGTTGAGGAAGCAATGGTTATAGTTGCCGAAGAAGTGCCGGCATCGGTGTATGATTTTGTTACAGAAGAAGTGCCTATTGAAACAGAGGCGCAGACATCTCAAAATGATGGAATTTCCACTCTCTTCCAAAGTGGTGACGCTGTTGAGATATTTGATGATGCCTCGCAGGTTGTAAAGGCTCAGTGGATAGTAACGACGCAGCAAAATATTGAGGCTTTGGGATCAATTGATAATGGAATTTTGCAAAGCCCCCATGTGCAAGAGTGTCTTGCCAAGCACAAACATGCTCTGCTTGGCAAAAAGGATGGCGGTGACTTAGATGTTTACATTTTAGGCATCCCCGCCGTTTATGACGATGGCACCAACAATGAGGATTTAAGCAGCATCTTTGATAGCTTTAAATTTTGCAATCCAAACGAGCCTATGAAAGGCGCACATGGGTATTGGTTAAAGCAATTGTAAATCAAGCTTGCAAGGCGATCTACCACCTTCGAAGCTTCAAAAAAGGCGACCATCCATGGTCGCCTTTTTGATGCTATGTTACGCCATCTTTTGCAGTTCATCATCCACAATCAAATCCGCCTCGGTTGCCGCTTGCACTTGCTCTAAGGTATATTCGGGGTTTATTTCTTTTAGGCGCAGGCCCTTTTCCGTTACTTCGATAACGCCCATCTCCGTAATTATCATATCCACGGCACCTGCGGCTGTTAGGGGCAGGTTGCATTGCTTTAGAATTTTTGGCGCGCCTTTTACGGTATGCTCCATGGCTACAATTACTTTTTTCGCGCCGCTTAGCAAGTCCATGGCGCCACCCATACCCGGCACAAGCTTGCCGGGGATGAGATAGTTTGCAATATTACCCTTGGCATCCACTTGCAGGGCACCAAGCACCGTCAAATCCACATGACCACCGCGTATTATGCCGAAGGATACGGCAGAATCAAAGAAGCAACCCCCCGGCATTATTGTAACGGGCTGGCCGCCCGCATTTACCACATTGGGGTCTATGTCTTCGGTTGCAGGGGCCGGGCCAAGGCCCACAAAACCGTTTTCCGATTGGAAATGGACGGCAAGCCCTTCCGGCACAAAATTGCCCACGCGGGTTGGCAGGCCGATGCCCAGGTTTACCACAGCGTTTTGGCTAAGCTCTTTGGCTACGCGCTTTGCGATAAAATCTTGTATTTGTTCTTTATCCATTATTTCACCTCGTCTAAAAGTATTCCAAATTCCATCCGTACTTTTTTGCTTTCCAGGTCGTCATTGTGATATGCGCAGGCATCAAAGCCGATAAGGGAAAAGCCATATTTGATGTAGAAGGCGACAGCGGCTTCATTGCGGGCTTGGGTTTCCAGTACCACGGCCCGCCGCCCTTCATCTCTTGCCCTTTGCAACGCAATATCCATCAAAGCCTTCGCTATGCCTTGGCGGCGGTAGCTATGGTCTACCCATAGCTCGGTAATGCGCAGCCTGTTGTTCCAGTCTTCCACAGTGGTTTCGATGGCCGCAAGAAGCTTGTCTTCTTCCACAATGCCCCATGCCTTAATGTCATCCCACCATGGTTGAAACAACTTGTCATGGTCATTGTTTTCAAATGGCACATCAAAGGGTTTCTTCACGAAAGAGACGTGATAGCTACCTTCCGCGGGTGTAATTTTCACATCGTAATAGCTGTGGGATATAGAGCGATATTCCAAGCGATAGTCTTGCCATTTTTCCTTTTCAAGGGGTGCTATTTTGTCAATCATATGTCTTGACTTGCCCCTTCCACGATATAGTCCACAAAAATGCCCGGTGTAACGACATGGTTTGGATTAATTTCGCCGATATCTACAAGCTCGGTGGCTTCTACAATCACGGTTTCGGCTGCGGTTGCCATAACGTTATTGAAATTGTTGGTAGATCCTTTGTAGACCATATTGCCGTTTTTATCAACCACAGAGCCGCATAGCACGGCAAAATCCGCGCGGATGGGCTTTTCCAGCAGATATGTAACGCCGTCCACGTCTACTGTCTGCTTGCCCTCTGCGATAAGGGTGCCCATGCCTGTGCGCGTCAGCACGCCGCCAAGGCCGTAACCTGCCGCGCGTATCTGCTCTATTAGCGTGCCTTGAGGCACCAAATCTACTTCAAGCTCTCCCGCAGTCATCTGGCGGCCTGTTTCTTTGTTAAGGCCGATGTGGGTGGCGATAAGCTTTTTGCATTGTTTGTTGACGATAAGTTTGCCCACGCCGCGGTCTATAAAGCCGGAATCGTTGCAGATTATTGTCAAGTCCTTAACATTTTTTGCTACAAGGGCGTCAATTATCTTTTCCGCAGAGCCGTTTGCCATAAACCCGCCAAACATCACAGATGCGCCATCGGGGATTAAGGCTGCGGCCTCTTGTATTGAAATAACTTTGCTCATATTATCACCTTCCAATTATCATCGCCACGCCTTGCCCGCCGCCCACACAAAGGGTTGCAAGGCCGTGTTTGGCGTTTTGTTTGCCCATTTCATGCACAAGCGTCACCAAGATGCGCGCGCCGCTGGCACCAATGGGGTGGCCAAGGGCTATGGCGCCGCCATTTACATTTACTTTTGCGGCATCCAGGCCAAGCTCTTTTGCAACAGACAGGGCTTGGGCAGCGAAGGCCTCGTTGGCTTCTATCAAATCCAGATCGTTTATATTAAGTCCCGCTTTCTCCAATGCCTTTTCGGTTGCAGACACAGGCCCAATGCCCATAATGGCAGGGTCAACGCCTGTATTAGCGCAGGAAAGTATTGTCGCGAGAGGTTTTATGCCCATTTCATCGGCTTTTTGCTTGCTCATCAACACCAAGGCCGCGGCACCGTCATTTATACCGGAAGCGTTGGCCGCCGTTACAGAGCCGTCCTTCTTGAAGGCAGGGCGCAGCTTGGACAGGCTTTCGGCGGTAACGCCCGCCCTTGGATATTCGTCCGTGTCGATAACAAGAGGGTCGCCTTTGCGCTGCGGGATGGTTACAGGCGCAATTTCATCCTTAAAACGTCCCGCCCCAAGGGCCTTTTCGGCCTTCTGCTGGCTGGCGGCCGCAAATTCGTCTTGCTCTTCCCGGGTTATGCCAAATTTCTCCACCAAGTTTTCGGCGGTGATGCCCATATGATAATTATTGAAGATATCCGTCAGGCCATCTTGCACAAGGGTGTCGATAAGCTCTGTATTGCCCATTTTTTGGCCCCAGCGCAGGGTTTTTTGTATATAGGGTGCGGCGCTCATGTTTTCTGTGCCGCCGGCTAGGATGATGTCGGCATCGCCGCAGGCTATGGCTTGGGCTGCCAGCTGCACAGCTTTAAGGCCGCTGCCACATACTTTGTTAACAACAAAAGACGGCACCTCTTCGGGCAAGCCCGTCGCCACGGATATTTGCCGCGCCACGTTTTGGCCCAATCCCGCTTGAAGCACATTGCCAAAAATAACTTCGTCAACTTGCTCCGGCTTAACATTTGCCTGTGCCAAAGCCTCTTTTGCGGCAACAGCCCCCAGCGCAACCGCCGAAACATCTTTAAAGCATCCGCCAAAAGAACCTATGGGCGTACGCACAGCCGATACAATAACAACATCTTTCATTTATAATCACCTCATCATATAGTGTAACTTTCACATAGTATACCTTAATAATAGCCTTTTGTCCATATCATTATTTTACCGAAACCCGGGTTTTTATTGTTTATGCATCCGCACAAATAAAATCGGCAGAGCATAAGAATTTTGTTCCATCTCACAATGCAATTGACATGCAAAAGAGTTAGACTTATGTTAAATTGATGTCATACTAATCTTACGTTAAAAACATTGAAAGCAAGCTGCGAAATCTACAGCGATTCAAGTAGTTTTGCAGGGCAGCTTTCAATGATTTTTAACTTAGATTAGTATCAATATGCGCAAAAAAGGAGGGATGAAATGAAGAAAGTTTTAAAAATAACCAAAATTGCGGGAAATGCAATGGCAGTTTTTTCAATTATCGCGCTTTTGGTGATGCTTTTTATCACGCTTTTTGATATTTTATTAAGGCAGTTTTTCAATGCGCCCATTACGGGCTCTATCGAAATTGCCCGTATGATGATGGTGTGCATGTCCCCTGCGTTTATCGCAGCTTTGGTTGAAAAGCGGCATGTTTCCGTTGGGGTTTTTGTGGATATGCTTGGCCGCAAGGGCCAGCTTGCTTTTGACACTTTCGGGTATCTGGCGGCGGCCACAATGTGCGGGCTAATGAGCTATCAAGGCTTTGTGGACATGTTCCGCAGAATTGACCAGCAAGCGGTATATTCCATGTTAAGAATACCCACATGGCCTTTCTATCTGCTGTTTGCAGTATCCATGGGGCTTTTCGCAATTGCTATCGTAATTTACTTGATTGACATCTATCTCGACAAGGAAAGATATGTGAAACCGCCCAAAGGCGCGAAACCCGCTTAAAAATGCCAAGGCGAAAGGAGTGTTAAATTAGTTATGAGCAATGAAATGATTGGTATTATCGGTGTAGTTGTAATGATTTTGCTTATCGCCGCCCGCATGTGGGTTGGCGCGTCCTTGGCTATTGTTGGCTTTGTAGGGATTATCCTTATGCATGGCTTTGGGCCGGCCATGGGCGTTGTGGTTACTACCCCCTTTGCACAGCTGGACAACTATGTAACAACAGCCATACCAATGTTTACGGCTATGGGCATGATAATAGCCTTTAGCACCATCGGCAAAGAGGCCTTTGACACCGCGTATAAATTTCTAAGCAGAACCAACGGGGGTATGGCTTCCGCCACCGTTGCCGCCGCAGGCTTGATAGGTGCCGTTACGGGTTCTGACAATGTGGCCAGCGTTATCATGAGCAAACTTGCCCTGCCGGAGCTAAAACGCCTAAAATGTGATGATTCTCTTGCAACCGCTTCTGTTGCTGCGGCATCCCCCGTTGCAATATTGCTGCCGCCAAGCATGGCCTTCATTATGTACGGAATGCTGACGGAAACATCAGTGGCCGCATTGTTTATGGCGGGTATAGTGCCGGGCATCCTCGTCCTTATAGGCTACATAATTGCTATCAACATCACCGTTAGGTTTAAGCCCCATCTTTGCCCCAAAGGCGAAAGTTTTTCCTGGAAGGTGAGATTTAAGTCGCTGTGGGGCATAGCACCCATCGTTGTGCTTTTCCTGCTGGTTCTTGGAAGTATCTACGCGGGCATAGCAACGCCAACCGAGGCGGGCGCAATAGGCACCTTCGGCGCGTTTATCATCGCCCTTATCAAGCGGGACATCAACAGAAAAAACATTGTTATGATTCTTAGGGAAACCGTGCTTTCCGTAGGCTTTGTTGTTTTCATGCTGGTGGGTACCTTCATTTTTATCAGATTCATCGCCCTATCCAGGCTGCCCTTCTTGGTAAGTAACTTCATCCTTGGCCTTGATGTGTCGGTTGGAGTAATTATGCTTGCGGTGGCCATAATGTACTTTGTCATTGGTGCCGTTATACCGCAAATACCGTTGATGATTCTTACAGTGCCGATACTTGCGCCTGCCATGGCGGCCTTGGGCATAGACCTTGTGTGGTTTGGCGTCTTCGTTGTAATAATGATGGGCCTTGCGGCCGTAACGCCGCCTTTGGGCATGAATGTTTTTATCGTATCGGGTCTATCGAGGGTGCCCGTTAGCACAGTGTATAAGGGAATATTGCCCTTCGTCATATCTGACATCGTAGTAATTTTGATTGTGGCATTCTTCCCAATTATAGTGCTGTGGCTACCGACTTTGATGTTATAAATTTGTACACAAATCAAATAAACATTTATTTTCAAGGAGGAAAAGAAATGAAAGCAAAAAAATTCTTATTCGCAATTTTCACATTATCCCTTGCCATGTTTGTTCTTGCAGGCTGCGGCGAAGGTAACGCTGACGAGTTCCATTTTAATGTGTCCTTCGCGGCACCGGAAACATCAACGCCGGAGTTGGTTGCGGCTTTGAACAGAATTCAAGAGGCTTCAGGCGACCGTATTGAGATGACTTATTATTTCAGCTGGTCCCTATCAAGCGTTTCCACAATTGTTGATGACCTTAACGCAGGCATCGTTGACATCGGCGTTGTGCCCATAATGGAGCACACCCACCTCTTCCCCTACTCTACCCTGATAACCCACACGCCTTTCCTTGGCATACCTTCTATGCTGGATGCCGGCGTAATATTCGACGAGATGTTTGCCATATACGATGTTTTGCCAGCAGAATTTGCAAGAAACAGCCTAGTTTATTGGACAAATATCTCCAATCCAACATACCACATCTGGACAGACAGTGCCTATGAAATACGCCTGCCAAGCGACCTTGCGGGCAGAAGGCTTATCACAAATTCTACAATGATGCAGCAGTTTATATCACGCAACGGCGGCGCGCCTGTTTCCGCACCTGTTACAGAATTTGCCACATCCATAAACACAGGTGTTGTTGACGGCACCGTTACCCACGCAAACGTACTTCGTGCCTTTGGTGTTATTGATTTCATTGGCGCAGGCACATTGTTTGGAGAGCAAGGTATCTCCTCGCCTCTTATGGCAGTGGTAATTTCCGAATCTGCTTGGAATTCTATGCCTACAGACTTGCAGCAACTATTCACCAATGAATCCGCTACCGTTCGTGACCTGCAAGCCCAAAATACTTATCAACAAAGCATCAATAATGTAAATGCCATCAGAGCTGCAGCGGGCGATGACCTCATAACCCTGACACCTGCCGAAATTCAAGTTTGGATGGATGAATTTTATGATATTTTGGAAGGTCATGTAGAGCAACGCATCAGCGATGGCGCAACTTCAGCAAGAGAGATGTTTGATTCTGTACGCGCCAGAGCAGCGGCACGTCAGTAAATAGCAAATTGAAAAACGGGCCACCACGGCCCGTTTTTCAATTTGCTAAATTGCATTTTTAACCACGGAAAACACAGAAAACACGGAAAAACCACATAAGTACAGAGCATCTTCCGTGTTTTTCAGTGCTTTCCGTGGTTTAATATTTATTTTTTACGGCTGCTTGCCAATGTAAGCCAATATTCCGCCGTCAACGTACAAAACATGTCCGTTGATAAAGTTGGACGCATCGGAAGCCAAGAAAACGGCCGGGCCTTGCAGGTCTTCCGGCGTACCCCAACGGGAAGCAGGGGTTTTTGCCACGATAAAAGAGTCGAAAGGATGGCGGCTGCCGTCCGGCTGCGTCTCACGTAACGGCGCGGTTTGCGGCGTGGCTATGTAGCCGGGCCCTATGCCATTACATTGTATGTTGGCATGTCCAAATTCCGAGCAAATATTTTTGGTCAGCATCTTTAGACCGCCTTTGGCCGCCGCGTAGCCTGCGACGGTCTCACGGCCAAGCTCGCTCATCATAGAGCAAATGTTGATTATCTTGCCATGGCCTTTTTCCAACATGCCGGGGATGAAGGCCTTGGACACGATGAAGGGGCCGTTAAGGTCTATGTCAATAACGGTGCGGAAGTCCGCCGCGGACATTTCCAACATGGGTATGCGCTTGATGATGCCCGCATTATTTACAACGATGTCTACAATGCCCACATCCTTGCGGATTTTAGCGGCAAATTCATTAACTTGGTCTTCATCGGTTACATCAAAAACATAGCCATGAGCCTCAATGCCAGCTGCTTTGTAGTTGGCAAGGCCGGCTTCTACCAATTCCGGCTTTATGTCATTAAAAACTATTGTGGCGCCTGCGTTTGCAAGGGCTTGGGCCATGGCAAAACCTATGCCATATGATGCGCCTGTTACAAGGGCAATTTTGCCGTCTAATCTAAAGCTTTTCATGTCAAACATGCTAAAATTCCTCCTGAAATTATCTTAAATCCGCCATTTCACAAACATCCATGTCCGTAAACACTTGGTTTTCCCCGCACATGCCCCAAATGAAGGTGTAGCGAGAAGTGCCTACGCCGCTGTGGATGGACCAGCTGGGGGATATCACGGCTTGCTCATTACCTACCACGATGTGGCGCGTCTCATTAGGTTGACCCATAAAGTGAAAGACGCGGGCATCATCTGCCATATCAAAGTAAAGATATACTTCCATGCGCCTTTCGTGGGTGTGGCAAGGCATAGTGTTCCACATGCAGCCCGGCTCTAAAATTGTCATGCCCATGGTAATTTGGCATGTTGGCACCGTGGCCGGCACGATATATTGGTTGATGGTGCGCTTGTTGGATGTTGACATATCGCCCAAATGCACTTTGTTGGCATCAGCCAGGGTGATAAGCTTGTTTGGATATGCGTGATGTGCAGGCGTGCTATTGAAATAAAACTTCGGCGGGTTTGCAGCATCTACGGCCTTAAAGGCGATGTCTTTCACGCCCATGCCGATGTACAGACAATCTTGATTGTTAAGGGTATAATCCGTGCCATCCAGCGTTATTACGCCGGCACCGCTGCCAATGTTGATAACGCCGGCTTCGCGACGCTCAAAGAATGTGTCGGCGCCAATGGCGTGGCCGCCTGTAAGCTTCAAAGCCTCTTTTTGCGGCATCAGACCCGCGACGATGATGCGGTCGTTGTGAGAATAGTTGAGATTAACAGCATCGGGGGTGAAAAGGTCTTCCAGCAGAAAATGCTCGCGAAGCTCCTCTGTGTCATACAATTTCACATCATCCGGATGGTTGCTGTAATAGGTTTTGATATTCATTTTATGCCTCCTTGAAAATGATTATTATTTACATTATGCACTAAATCCAGCCGGAAAGCAAGTACTTCATAACGGCATGGACAAAAGTTTTTCTTTGATAGTTTGCTGGCCGCATGTTATAATTGACATATATGCAATATAAGGAGGCCAATTTTGACAGCACTTGACGTTTTGAAAACATATTTCGGCTATGGAAGCTTTAGGCCCGACCAGGAAGAGCTAATTTGCGACATCTTAGCAGGCAAAGATGCTTTGGGTATAATGCCTACGGGGGCCGGCAAGTCCATTTGCTTTCAG
>Ga0123355_10001785_pt1 | contig 30163 bp, 31 predicted proteins | sample TergutEmb28metaG_3_FD_89872 | JGI IMG/M metagenome (GOLD analysis project Ga0123355, IMG submission 89872) | Embiratermes neotenicus P1 segment gut microbial communities from Petit-Saut dam, French Guiana - Emb289 P1 | ecosystem: Host-associated > Arthropoda: Insects > Digestive system > Gut ... | reverse complement strand
GTTAACAGCAGCATATATGTGCGATACAAAAAACTCCATGTCTAGATTTGTATATATAGAAGACCCAAAAAGGAATCTTAAACGGATTCTTCATTTACGTATGGTAAAAGAACCAGATAAATACGGCCCATGGAAAATATATAGTGTGGAGCAAGAAGAATGCGCAAGGATTTAATAACCAATTGGCTAGCAAAAAAAAATCTATATCTTACAGAAGCACAGCTAAACCAATTAGCTCTGTATCAAGATATGGTGCTAACTGCCCCAATAAATTTAACAGCGATCAAAACAAACGAAGATTTTGCGATAAAGCATTTTATTGATAGTTTTACTTTGCTCGAATATATAGACAAATGTAAAAAAAATATACAGTACATCGATATAGGAACAGGAGCTGGTTTTCCTGGCATCCCACTAAAAATTGCAAGACCTGAAATAAAACTTACATTATTGGATTCGTTACAAAAACGAATCCTTTTTTTGCGTCGAGCGGTTGATGCATTAAGTTTAAGCGATGTAGAGTGTGTTCACGCAAGAATAGAAGATAGTAAAGTAAAAAAATACGATGTAGCCTTTTGTAGAGCAGTAGCAAGACTGGATAAACTTTTGATGTATGCAATACCAATATTAAATCCTGGAGGCGTATTTTTTGCGATGAAGGGGCCAGATATATCTGACGAAATAAAAAACGCCAAACCTATACTAGATAAGTTTGGCGTGACAATAGAAAGTATTGATAAAATAGAAATTGCTCACAATATGAAACATACGATTATACAAATAAGAAAACAAATGAATACTGACTCTAAGGGCTAGGGGAAAATACAGAAGATCCTGGTTCAAGACTAACTGTAAATACAAGACTCGCTGACGGATTAATGTGTACTGTAACTTGAATAGAAGCAGGGTTTTTTCTAGTACCTGCCGCAAAAGCAGTGTCAAACGGGATATTATTATTAACAAGAATGCCAGTTAAAAAATTGAGCTCTAGTAAATTCATCTGTTCATTATTCATTATTTTTCTAAAGAGAGTACCTGATAATAATGTAGATAAATGTGGATCAAACACAAGTGGCCTCCTACATAATCCCTGTTTCGCATAGCACTAATTTATAGTCATTTAACTGGAAAACCGTTTATTTATAATTAAAAAAATCAGTTCATACCGATTCCAAGTTATAATTGGAATCGGTATCACTATAATATATGCATGTAATAAAAAATTGTGAAACAAGCTAAAACACAGGCACGACTCCGCTATAGTTTTCTAATATAAAATCCCGGACGCGCTCAGATTGCAAATGTCTAAGTAGTGTGAGCATGACGGGGTTATCTGCATCTTCTGGGCGCACAACAAGCATGTTTGCATATGGAGTATCGGTTGTTTCCATGAGCAACGAGTCCCTGACAGGGTCAACATTTGGTGCTCCAAAAAGCACATGGTTTGTATTAATAATAGACAAATCCGCTTCCTCGTCCAACATGATCCGAGGCAACATAGATGCAGAAACCTGAATAAACTCAAGATCAAGCGGGTTTGAAATTATGTCATGAACACTTGCCTGAAAACCTGCATAAGGGTTAAGCTCTAACAAGCCGTTGTTTTCTAATAAAATTAGCGCACGAGGCCCGTTTACAGCACAATCGGGAATTGCAACCAAAGCACCATAAGATAGCTCGTTGATATGGTTTAGTGACTGCGAATATGCACCCATTGGCTCTATATGGATAGCACCGACAACATGTAACAAATTGCCCGTTTGGAACATATAGTTTTCTAAAAATGGCATGTGCTGGAAGTAGTTTGCATCCAAGGACCCATCTGACAGCGCAGGATTTGGAAAGCTAAACTCTGTAAAAACACGAATATCCAAACGTATACCATCTTCCAAAAGATATGGTGCAATAAATTCAAGAATTTCGGAATGAGGGGTAGGTGTGGCACCAATTACAATAGTAGTGACTCCATCATCACTATTAGTACATGCTCCAAGGCTAACAACCAATAACACAATGCAAAGTACAATTGCAACTATTTTTTTCATGATAATTCCTCCGTTTATGTTTTTAACAAAAAAATAAGCCCCTCAGGGCTTTATCCATATCGTTTATATAAAACGAACATCTTCCGGTCGGCTCACGCGTAAAGCACACCGGGGGAGTTAGCACCGTGCATATGCCGGTTGCTGGGTTTCACAGGGCCCTGATCCCTCCACCTCTCTGGATGTAGTTTATTTAGTTGTTGTAATGTATGATATCAGAAAAATAACCATTGTCAAATTCTTATCAAAAATATATAGTCGTTATCATACGTCTATATCAAGGAGAGCAAATGTCAAAAAGAATACCACTTTTTTATACAATAACAGCGATTTTTTGGTTTGCACTATATGCATATGTACCTTACATTTCACCTTACGGAGAATATCTGGGTGCAGATTTACGTTTTATTGGCCTAATAGTAGGAGCGTATGGTTTTACGCAAATGTTAATAAGATTTCCTTTGGGAATACTATCTGATAGACTCGGAAAAAGAAAAATATTTGTACTTGGCGGGCTTTTTTTTGCGGCAATAAGCGGGGTTGTTGTTTTTATTGTACCCTCATCGATGGCTTTGCTAATTTCGAGGAGTTTGGGTGGCGTTGCCGCAGCATCATGGGTAACATTTACAATTCTTGGAGCTAGTTATTATTCACCAGAAGAAACTTCAAAATCTATGGGATACTTAAACTCTGCTAATGCACTTGGTCGGATTTTGGCTTTTTTAGCAGGTGGGTTGATTGCGCAGTGGATGGGAGTACCCTATGCGTTTTTGCTTGGTGGATTAGCAGGTGGTGTAGGGCTTATTGCTGGTTTGTGGATTAGAGATGACGCAAAATCGAAAAATAATTGTGAATGCCCAGACAACAAAATCGAAAAAACCCCCAAAATTTCAGAATTATTATTATCAATTTCTAATAAACAATTGCTTATAGCGTCGCTTATGGCAATTATATGTATGTATATTTCTTTTGCTACTAACTTTGGATTTACACCATTATTAGCAGAAAATTTGGGAGCCAATAGTTTTCAATTGGGGATGCTAGGTATGTCAGCAGCTCTACCAGGTTTATTTGTTTCTCCACTAGCTGGTACGGTTATGCCAAAAAAACTGGGATCTCGCAATACAATTATGATAGGCTTTACGCTAACTGCAATCGGGTGTTGTTTATTAATATTTTCTACTAATTTAGTACAGTTATATATGATACAAGTGATAATATCAACAGGGACTGCAATTGCATACACATTACTTATGAGTTTGAGTATAATGGACATTCCTGCAAAAAGCCGTGCAACAGGAATGGGGTTTTTTCAAGCGGTGTATGGGATAGGTATGTTCGTAGGTCCTTTTTTGACAGGGTGGATTGCTCATGGTTTCGGTCTAAGTATAGCATTTGGCTTTACTAGTGGCGTGGGCTTAATTGGCGTGATACTTGCATGTATGTTTATACAAAAAACCATATAATATTTGAGCCATCTTGTTAACAAAAACGTTTTTACGAGAAACGTCATATGTATAGTCAATAACTATATTATGTAAAGCATAATTAATATCTATGTTATTGACTTAAATGATACAAAATGTTAGCGTGATTATATAACAAAAGACACGAAAGAGTGAAGTATGATGATAAAAAAATATTATTCAAATGCTGCCCCATATATTGTATTGTTCTCAGCTGTTTTTTTTGTATATGCGCTTGTGTATGCAAACACGCATTTTACATTAAACCAATATAATGTATTTAATTCATATTCTTTACAAGCATATAGATGGCTACAAGGATATTTGGACTTAGGGCAAAATTAAAGTCACTTAGAAATCGCGATTTTTAATAACCGTTATTGGATTAGTTTCCCGCCGCTTCCTTCTATAATTATGCTTCCTTTTGTTGCAATACTCAGATCACCCAATACACCTGATCATTATATCGCTTTATTTGTTTTTTTAGTGACAGTAATTTATGCATACAAAATTGCGTATCATCAATTGGATAATAAAATAAATGCAGTTTTTTTCGCATTGTTTTTAACTATAGGCACAAATTATTTACAAATTTCTATGCGCGGCATAGTCTGGCATATTGCTCAAAACTTAGCGTTTATGTTTACGTTAATGTCGATTTATTATGCAGTCATAAAAAGTAAGAAGCATTCGTTCCATGCATTGTTTTTTTTGTGTTGTGCAATGGGTTCTAGGCCAATGCAAGCGATTTATTTACCTCTTATTTTATTGTTAATTTATTACCGCGAAAATGAAGACTTCTTCCCCTTTGTAAAAAAGTTAGTTATCTATAGCATCCCTGCTCTTATATTGGGAATAGCTATGCTTACACTCAATTATGTTAGATTTGGCAGTGTATTCGAATTTGGACACAACCACTTGCCTGCATCTATTGCAGCTGAGCATGGTCAACTCAGCATAATGTATATGAGCAATCATTTACGCATGATGTTTTTACGAATACCCACTCAGTTACCAATATTTTCGACGCATAGTGCAATTTTCCAACCTATTGCGATTTGGATAATATCACCAATAGTCATATGCTATGTTGTATGCTTACTAAAAGGCATGGCTAATGATTTGAAATGTGAAAAATTACTTCGCTATACAATAATTGTCGTAATTCCTTTACTAATATTTGTTCACTTATTATTTTTGGCTTCTCATAAAGATGTCGGTGGACCACAAATTGGATATAGATATACAATTGATGTCCTTCCAGTCGTATATATTGGCATGTTGGCAATATTAGGTAAAATTAGTCATAAGAATGATATAGTATCAAAAAATCTACCTCTATTTATATTTGGATTTGCACTTAATATGCTAGGGTTGATTCATTCAATAGGGGTAAGATAACTTCTCGCATACAATATTTTACTAAAGCCAAAAAAAATAATTTATGTATAATAAGAAAATCAATGTCCATAAATCGCAAATTTAAGGACATGTACATATAGTAACAAGTTATTAAGCATTTTGTAATTGACACTTTATACGCAGACTGATAAGTTTAAGCATGACAACAGAATAGAGGGGGAGTGATTCCTTTGAATAAGAACATAAAATTAGTCGCAATTATTTGCACATTGACTATTATTATGGTTGCAGTACCACTTTTTGCTGCATATGCAACAAACAATAGGCCAGTAACTATTACTGTGGATGGGCAACAGATAAACTTTCAAGACCAAAATCCTATCATGGTGAGCAATCGTGTCTTAGTACCTGTACGAGGCGTATTTGAACATATGGGTTTTGACGTATCGTGGAATTATGAGTCAAGGGTCGCAAGACTAGAAAGAGACGGGACTGTAGTTATAATTCCTGCGGAAATGGACTCTTTTGTTGTAAATAGTAGAATTGTGACGCCCGACGTCCCTCAAAGAATGGTTGGCAATAGAATGCTCCTACCATTACGTGCTATTGCCGAAGCACTAGGAGGCACTGCATATTGGGATAATAACAATAGAGTTGCAAGGATAATAAGTAATCAAGATGAAGTACCAAGCCCAACTCCAAGTCCAACGCCTACTCCTACACCTGAACCTGAAGTCACCCCAGAAACTGACGACGATACAGATGAAGATATATATGTACCAAGACCAACTCCAGTACCACCAGATAACGATGATGATAACGACGATGACGATTCAACATATAACACAAGTGGCGATGATAACGGTGATGATGATGACTATGAAGTGCAAAATCCCACACCCACACCAACACCAGAACCAACGCCAGAGCCAACTCCAACGCCTACACCAGAGCCAACTCCATCACCAGAGCCAACACCAACGCCAGCTCAACAAATAAATAGAGAGCCGTTTTTGTATACTACATCACAAATACAATTACCAGATAGGCAACTATATGAAAATGAGCGCGACGAGTGGATAGATGAGTATCAATATAATGGTGGTGCCAGTGCATTTGAGTTGCAGGTTGTCGAAAAGATAAACAATATAAGATACGAACATGGATTAAATAGATTATATATAAACGAAAATTTAATGATGGCATCAAGATTTTATTCTCAGACATTGGCAAATTTGGATTTACCACTTGCGCACAATGTTGGCCCATATAATGGCGCAATCGCAACGGCACGAGCATTTGGTTTTACAATAACCGGATGGAGTGGGGGAATTGGCAACGGTGGCGCATGGTCAGCTGAGGTAATCGTCACCAGATGGATGGAATCTGATACTCACAGAAATTTTATTTTAGCCGAAAGCCATGAATATATAGGTTTTGGTTCGCAATTGGGTGGACGATGGGGTGTATTCCACTATTTAATACTAAGCAGACAATCGCCTTCTAACTAAAAATGATAAAATATATGTAACGCAATGCATATAGTATAAGACTATTAAATAGCCATACTGGTTATTTTAATAGTCTTTTTTTTTTGGATGGTTGTGAACTAATGACAATAACGTTTTTTACCGTTATAGACAAATAATCCATATGAACCTGCCGCAAACGGTGTCGCGAATACAATGGCTTAGCTTGTGGCAAGATGATCGACAAAGGTGTTATAGGATCGATTTCAGTTATGAATTAAAGTCCACGATTTTATCAAAGAATGATTTGGTCGAATTTCTGTGACTTATACATATAAATGTGCGGTTTGGATATTCATTAAACAAATCTGCTAATATTTTCGATTCAAGTGCTTCGTCTATATTAGAAAACACTTCGTCTAACAGCATGAGTTCTGGATTTGTTACTAGTGATTGTGAAAGACCAAGCCTTGATTTTTCGCCTCCACTCAATGTTTTATTACTTAAAACAGCTGTCCCTTTGATATCCTGTTGGTACTCTTGAGCTGTGAGGCGAATATATTTTTCAAAATTATCACTTGTTATTGTTGCTCCAAGTGTAATATTTTGATGTAAATCTAAGGTTATGGCGTTGGTGTGCTGAAAAGTAATACCAAATATTTTACGCAAAGAAGAAAGGCTTATATCACGATGATTTATATTATTAATATAAATATCACCTTTATAGTCAGGAATGATGCCCATAAGTATATTAAAAACGGTTGATTTTCCTACACCACTTTCTCCTGTAATCATCACTTTTTCGCTCTTTTTTACTTCAAAATTTGGCAAGTTAATGGTACGTCCATCATCAAAAACCACTGATACATTATCTGTTCTTAAACATTCAAATGATTTAATCTCCTCGCCAGCTTCATTTTCGATCTCCACATTCCCATATTCTTGTAGTTGTGCTATAAACGGTTTTGCAGCCTTATACTCGATATACTGCACAAAAAGATTAGCAAAGTTAACTAAAAAAAGTGGGATATTTATATATAACAGAATGAGCTGAGCTGCACTTCCATCAAAGTGAGATGAAAATTGCATTACAGCAAAAATAACAAGTAGCGGCGTTATAATACGTAGTAAAGTGGTTATGCCCTGGATGTACCCTTCTAGTGTACTCTCATGAACAGATATTTTTTTGATTTTGTTAAGCACTTGTAAAGAGCGCTTAATAAAAAATGTGTAAGCATTTTTTGTCTTTATATTGTTCACATTTTCGAAACTTTCTTGGGTAACTAAACTCATTTCACCATCAGCAGCCAATTTTTCATGCATTAGGTCGGAAAGTTTACCCCCTGCCCACCCATTCGCAAAAAAATAAATAGGTGTTACCAATATAGAAAAAATGCCGGCAAACGTATCAATTCGGAATATAATTATTGCGTAAAATATAAAAATAATGCCATATGACACCATGCTCAATAGACTTACCAGTAAAAAACTAACACTAAAAGTTGCTTCGTTTAACCTTGCAAATAGCTCGGCACTTGGGTTATTTATAAAATAACTACTTTTTGCGTGTAGTAGTCGTGCAATGTAGTGCCCAGATAGCCGTGAAAGCGAATTATATTGAAAATTGGCTCGTAGATAAGCAATTAATATGTTTAAAGCAAATACACACACAAATAGTCCAATTGTTAAGATAAGCATATGTGCTAGGCCATCAAAATTTTGTACTAACACATGATCATTAAATACCTGTCCTAAAATATCATTAGCAAATAGCAAGATAAAGCCAGTAGCAATAGATAATAATATAAAACACACAAGCAGTAATCTGGTTCTTGTACCTTTAAAAACTATATCAAGCACTTTAATCATCCTTTTTGTATTTTCTTTTTTGTGACGGGCAACCAAATTTCATATTTTTGCTCGTCAGATTCTGCCTTAGAGTATACCTCTATTTCTAAATTTGACGTTAAATTATAGTTAGCGGTTGGTAGCCATTCTGTGTAAATTCTATGAAACAAGTCCTCTGACGCGGCTGCTTCACGGACTCCAGTAAAAACAGCCCATGTGTAGTTAGGGATTTCTAACACAAACATGTCTGATGGCACAGGTTCGTTCGATTCTTTACAAAAATAGTAAAACCCACTTTCACAGTCGTCTTCTTCAATATACAAGCCTAACAAGTCATCTGAAATGTCTGATTTAATTGAGTCAACTAGCTTTTGTTCGGCTTGTGAAAAATTTACGATAAAAAAATCACCTTCGCTAACATTTATTTTTTGCCTGATTCCAATGGCTCTAAACGCTTTTTTTTCGACTATACGGTAATCGATTTGGTGTACGCCTTTTATTGTCAATTGTAAGCTAATAGAAGGAAATGCCTTTAGTGATGTGCCAGGTGCTTGTGCGGCTGACGGTGATAGTCCATGAATAGCATGAAATGCTCTAGTAAAAGCAGTAGGTGAGTCATAACCATATTTCATTGCTACATCTATAACTTTGTCGCCATTTTGCAAGTCAAAAGCCGCTTTTGTAAGTCGTCTGCGGCGTATGTACTCGGACAATGGCATACCAATTATATATGAAAACATGCGCTGAAAATGATGTCGCGAGCTGTGCGCAAGTTGTGCTATCCTTTCATAGGAAATATCTCCATCAAGATTTTCTTCAATATACGAAATAGCACTATTCATATGTTTTCGCCAATCCATGTAACACCTCACATGTTTTATATATTAGTTTATATAATGCTGCCTCTCATTTTATGCACTAAAATGAGAGGTACAATCATAACAAGTGTCAATCTTTGATATTGCAATAACTAAACACATCTGTATATATCTCAATCATCTGCATTACGATAGAGCAATACATCTGAGTATCTCAATATTCGATATTGCGATATGATGACATGTGTATGCGTATCGCAATATCGAATATTGAGATATGTGTAAAACATGAAAAACTATGCAGTCTGTTTAAAAAGCTAGCACTTTTATTATTATTGTTATTACTATATACTTGTTGTGTCATAGCTGATGTAAATCGACTTGATTTTATGAAAGGGTGATTGCCATGGAATGGATCAAGGTTTCTGTATCGACAATCCGTATCGGCTCAGAAATATTGGTTGGTTATCTAATGGATTTGGGTATTCATGGAGTAGAAATAAAAGATCCAGAAGAAATGAAGGAGCAACTCGCATCCACAACTACGCAATGGGATTATATAGACGATGATGTACAGAGCGACTTAGAAGCTAGAGATATTGGTGTAGACGTTATATTTTATTTGGGTGTAGATGATGATAATGACCTTATTTTATCACAAATAAAAGCTAAAATTCAGACACTAAATACGAGCAACGAATATGGTTACTTTGTATTAATAGAGGAACTTGTGAACGATCAAGATTGGTTGCACGAATGGAAAAAACACTATAATAAAATTGTGATTGGCAACATAGCCATTGTTCCTGAATGGGAAAGACATACATGTGTAAACGAAGAAGTCGTGTTTTTTATTGATCCTGGTTCTGCATTTGGTACAGGTCAGCATCCAACTACAGCAATGTGCATACAAGCACTTCAAGAAAATATAAATACTAATGATACTGTTTTAGATTTAGGGTGTGGTAGTGGGATATTATCAATAATAAGCCTTCTTCTTGGCTCTAAGCATGTAGTTTCATGCGATATTGATGCTACGGCCATAAACGTAACCAAAAAAAATGCAACACTTAATGCTATAAATTTAAATGATCTGACATTGCATATCGGTAACATTTTGACAGACGAAAATTTATATAACGAAATAGTAAAAACCAAATATGACGTCATAGTGGCAAACATTGTAGCCGATGTATTAATTTCGCTCGCAAGTATAGTGCCTCAACTGCTGCGGCCTCATGGCAAGCTGATTGCTTCAGGTATTATTTCTGAGCGACTGGATGATGTGATTAAAGCATTTGATTCAAGTGACCTTAAGTTGCAATCTGAAAAAGCGACAGACGGATGGCATTGTGTGATTGCACATGGCTAAATATTTCTTTGCAAAAAACGAACGATCAGGTGACATCATCACATTACAAAATGAGCGTGCGCATCATTTGAATAACGTACTACGCTATAAAATCAGCGATAAAATCCTATTATGTGACGGTATGGGCATGGACTATGTCGCCAGTCTAGAGCATGTCAGTAAAAATGGCTTAACGTTACGGATAATTTCTGAAAGTGAGTCACACACAGAGCTTCCTTTTAACGTGACTCTATATCAAGGGCTTCCCAAAGGCGATAAAATGGATTGGGTTATCGAAAAGGCAGTAGAAATTGGCGTGACAAAAATAATACCAATAGAAACAGAACACTCAGTAGTAAAAATAAAAGAACCAAGAAAAAAGCAAGAGCGATACCAAAGGATAGCAAAAGCAGCGGCGTCTCAAAGTATGCGCAGTGTTATACCTGACATTGCATCACCTGTGAGTTTTGATTTGGCACTCTGTGATCAATCGGAGCATGGTGTTTGTCTTGTTGCTCATGAAAAAGAAAACAGACGAAATATAAAATCAGCAATATACGGGATCTCACCAGTTGACGTAAGTGTTTGGATAGGTCCAGAGGGAGGGTTTTCTGAAAAAGAAATTATTGCGCTGGAGAATAAAAATGCTAAAACCGTTAGTCTTGGACCAAGGACATTGCGGTCGGAGACAGCAGGTCTTGTCGCAATTTCGCAAATAATCAGTATTTGGGATGGCTGCGTCATCTCACAAGGAGAAAAATCTTGATATATTTTGACAATGCCGCAACAACAATACCTATAAACAAGCCTCAAAGCTATTACAACCCTTCGTCACCACACGGCTTGGGGTTGGAAGCGGAAAGAGCACTCAAAGCTGCGCGCAATAAAATATTTAATGTATTGTATGAAAATAAACAAGTGGGGATGGATCATGCTTCACAATATGGGGATGTCATCTTCACATCGGGTGGTACAGAATCAAACAATTTGGCTATTTCGGGTTATGTATTTGCCAATTTGCGACGAGGCGCTAGCTTAGTCTGCGCTTTAAGCGAACATCCTTCCCTTACTGCGCCAGTTCGATTTTTGTGTCAACAAAACTGGGCAATCAATACAAATACCCTACCAATTTCGGGTAAATGTCTTGTTATCATTTCTCATGTAAACTACGAAACAGGCGATATTAATGATATAAATGCTATTGCCAAAACGGCTAAAAGTCAAAATGCAGAAACAATAATTCTAGTTGATGGCTCTCAAGGATTTTGTAAAGAAGAGCTCAACCTCGAGGGCATAGATATGTACACATTTAGCGGGCATAAATGTCATGGGCCACTTGGCGTTGGTGGATTATGGATCCGTAAAGGTGTTAGACTACTGCCACTTCATTATGGTGGTGGACAAGAAAATGGAATACGTGCTGGGACAGAAAATATTGTTGGTATTGCACAAATGGTAGATGCTGTATCTAGTTTATATGAACAAAAAAACGCAAACTACTTACATGTCGCTCATATTAAGGACATAATGCTAGGTCTTTGTGACGATTTGCCAGATGTCGAGGTAAACTCACTTGGCAACACGGTATCACCATATATATTGAATATGAGCTTCTTGGGCGTAAAAGGCGAGGTCTTGGTTTCAGCACTTTCGGAAAAAGGATTATATGTGTCGATGGGTGCAGCATGTCAAAGTAAGAAACGCAAGTCATCAGCTCTTGAGATGATGGGATTTTCTGCGCAACAGGCACAGTCTGCTATACGCTTTAGTTTCTCACATCTTAACACAAGCAAAGAGGCCAACGAAGCTCGTATGCTAGTAGTAAGCCAAGTCAAGCAATTACGAAAAATGAAGGGGTAAGACATGGAATTACAGACAAAAGTCGCATTATTGGTAAAATATGGTGAGGTATCGCTTAGGAAAGGGAATCGTAAATTTTACGAACAACAGATAATGAATGCAATACGCCGTAAGTTGAAGGGGCTATCTACTATCCGGACAAGCAGAGAACAAGGCAGATTTTTGATTGAAGACATGCAGGGAGACTTAGATGTTGCAGCAGTTTATGAAAAAATTAAATTTATTTTCGGAATAACTGGGTTTTGTGTATGTCTTAAAACTACTGCTAGAGATATTTCAGACCTTAAAGAAATTGCAGTCAATTTTTATAAGTCTTCCGCAGATATAAGCAAAACATTTAAAGTTATTACAAAGCGTAGCGATAAAACATACCCACTTCAATCAAACGAGATCTCATCTCAAATAGGCGAATGCATTTTAAATGCAATACCAAGCCTTAAAGTGGATGTTCATAATCCAGAATTGATTTTTTGGATAGAGATTAGGAATAATGTATATTTTTATGTAAACAGCTATCTTGGCGTAGGTGGTCTTCCATATGGTGCATCAGGAAAAGGCGTGCTTCTGTTATCAGGAGGAATAGATAGTCCAATCGCAGGATATCTTACTGCTAGGCGCGGTGTAGAAATTTATCCAATCTATTTTCATTCTGCTCCTTATGTTTCTGAAAGAGCTGTTGATAAAGTACGCGATCTTGCTGGTGTGCTTAGTCGGTACACCAACCGCGTCGAACTTAAGATTGTACCATTTACAGAGATACAGTTATTTCTTCAAAAGCATGTACATGAAGAAAAATTGACAATAATGTTAAAGCGTTCTATGTTGCGGATAGCTAGTGCATATGCAGATATAATAAAAGCGCAGTGCTTAATAACTGGTGATAGTATAGGTCAAGTTGCTAGCCAAACATTACAAAGCATTGCTGCTGTTGACTCTGCCGCGTCACATGCAGTAATTCGTCCACTAGCAACATATGATAAACAGCAAATAATCGATATTTCACGTGAAATCGGGTGCTTTGACATATCAATAAGGCCGTACGAAGACTGCTGTACGTTATTTGTAGCAAAGCATCCTGAAAGCAAACCTAACAAAATGGTTATCGAAAGAATTGAAGATAGATTAGAATCGGAGCTTGCTGTTCTTGTAAAAAAGGCACTGGATGACGCATGGGTTGAAATAATATAGACATATCATGTTAGGATTTGACTTTATGATTGTGGTATGGATACAAAATTAAAAGTCCCACTCGAGATGAAATTGTGTATTGCGATCACAATTTCATCTCGAGTGGGACTTTCTTCATATCTTGCAACAATTAAAAGACGGTATTACAACTTTTTACTCATGTATGTTATTGTAATATTCTTTCGAATATTACTCTTATACGGACAGGTTACTTCATAATTAGATATTAGAAGTTACTGTGCCGTCAACTACTCCGATATTTGCATCTTTCATCTTGAGAGCTCTAAACCCTAACAATAACAAGGCAATTGTTTGTAAAATGCCAATTATTATTCTTACTATTGTAGCCAACCTGTTTACAGTTGCTAAATTGATTGTGCCATTGAACAACATTACAATATTACTAAGTAGTGATGTCGAGTCCATAAAGAGTCCGACAAAGGCATTTAATATTGCAAAGAAAACCACAACAGCTATTGCTTTTACAGCCACTCTGCGTAACCACTGGTTTGGCTCTACTACAAGCGTATAGCCAGCAGCTATAACTAGCGGTGTAATCCCGATAATGGCAATAAAATATAGTGCCGCTCCTACTAGCTTAATGGTAGGTCCTAGTCTCGTTTTTTCCATTTGATACTCCTTTATATTAAGTTATAATTTGGTGACTCTTTTGTGATTTGGATGTCGTGGGGATGCCCTTCTCTAAGCCCTGCTGGAGTAATTTTTATTAGCTCAGCTTTCTCGTGAAGCTCATTGATATTTTTGCATCCAGCATATGACATGCCAACTGCTAAACCTCCCAGCAATTGCTGGAGTAGCTCACTCAGTTCACCTTTATACGTTGTCCTGCCCTCGACTCCTTTTGAGATCCTGTCTGTGTTTGAGCCTGGGATATCTTCTTCAGATGGAGTGTCAAAACTCACATTTGCTTCCATTCCTCTGTATACTTTATACTTTCTTCCTTGTGAAAGCTCTGTTGTGCCGGGGCTTTCTTTGCATCCTGCAAAAAGGTTGCCTATCATGCAAGCTGTCGCTCCAGCAGTTAGTGCTTTTGCAACGTCGCCGCTATAACGTATGCCACCGTCTGCAATAATTGGTACATCATGTTTAGCTGCTATATTTGCACAGTCAATTATTGCAGTTATTTGCGGTATTCCGATACCGGCGACCACCCGTTTTGTAGAGACAGACGAAGGGCCTATTCCAACTTTAATGATATCTGCGCCAGCATCTATCAAGCATTTTGTTGCCGCAGGTGTTGCAACATTACCCGCAATAATAGTCAACTGAGGAAAGTCATTTTTTATTGTACGTATTGCGTTTACGACTTCGTTTGCATGTCCGTGGAAGATATCAAGTGCTATTACATCTACCTTACGCTTTGCTAATAACTGTATCCTTTCGACAAAATCATCATTGATGCCAACAGATGCGCCAACTAGTAAGCGGCCATGCTCATCTTTGGCAGACAGTGGATATTTTATTGACTTGTTAATATCTTTGACAGTTATTAAGCCCTTTAGGTTCCCTTTTTCATCGATAATTGGTAGCTTTTCTACTCTATGTTTGACCAAAATAGCCTTTGCCTGCTCCAACGTTGTACCTTCTGGTGCTGTTACCAAGGGAGGCGTTGTCATTACTTCGTATATTTTTTTCCCGTAATCCGTTTCGAAGCGTAGATCTCTATTGGTAATAATCCCAACCAGTTTATCATGCTCCACTATAGGGACGCCAGAGATACGATATTTTTCCATTAATCTGTCAGCTTCGTACACATAATGATTTGGCGAAAGTGAGAAAGGATCTGATATTACTCCGTGTTCAGATCTCTTTACTTTGTCTACTTCTCCGGCTTGGGCTTGGGCTGACATGTGTCTATGAATTATCCCCAATCCTCCATATCGCGCTAAAGAAATTGCCATTTTTGCTTCTGTTACTGTGTCCATTCCGGCAGAAAGAAAGGGTATATTCAGCTTAATTTTTTTCGTGAGGTACACAGAGGTGTCAACCTGAGAGGTCTTGACGTCAGAAAATTCTGGTTTTATTAAGACATCATCAAATGCAAGGCCTTCTTTTATCGCTGTTTTCATATTGGTACATCCTTTGTGTTGATATAATTAGACTTTTACGTGCAATTTCTTTCTTGTCAAGATAGATGCTAATGCTTTTAGCATTACTTCGTTTGGTTCTATAATAATCTTTGTACGTTTGTTTTGATGATTAATCAAAAAGGCATAAGTGTTGTTGGTTACTGCACCGCTGGAGTAATCCTTTGTCACCTGCGCACCATGAAAAGCACCTAGATGTCTTGGATCTTCAACATGTGCCATTATTTCAAAATCACTTACTCGTGCACTAAATACTCTTTTACGGCGAGATCTATTATAAATTGCATCTATATCTAATTCGCCAGCGGTAAATGTATATTCATATTCTACATTTAGATAGCTTAGTGCGAACCATGTGCCAAATCCGACACCAACCAAAATAAAAGGGCCAAAAGCACCGGTTAGGCCAATGCCTAAAATACAAATTGCAAATGCGGCTGTTATTAATCCAACCTTTTTTATGTTGGTTATCAACGAAGGTTGTCTTTTTACAATTTGTTCTTTATAAACGTCACCAGTGATCATTTATACACCTCTAGTTATTCAATATATGTCAACTTGCTAAAATCTAAGTCATGCGGAGGTTTTGTTGTTTGTGCATGTCCTACACATATTGACATCCCAAAGGTAAAACCAGCAGGCATTTGTAAACGCTTTGCCCATTCACTAGCGCGAGGGCCAGAAAGTGGTATCCTGGCCATGCCACAGATCACGCTAGACAAACCAAGCCCATGAGCAGCCAACGCAACATTTTGAGTAGCAATACCAACATCCAAGGTAGCATAATCAGATGAGTCTTTTGCGATTATCACGATACATGGTGCGTTGTAAAAAATTTTCCCGCCTCTACCCATTATCCTGTTGTATGATTCGCCACTTTGCTCTTTGAGAATGGACATAGCGTCTAAATCCATTTCGTCTATTAATGCTTTGTTAGTAATAACTATTATATGCCATGGTTGCAAGTTCATTGCAGAAGGAGCCGCAAGGGCAGCATTTGCTAATTCCTTCGCATGTTCCTTTGACATAGGTTTTGATGCAAAATCACGACATGAATAACGTTCTAAGATTGCTTTATTTATAGTATCCATTAGTTTATCCTTTCTTTAACATAAATACGTAAATTAGTTTATATAACCATGAATATTGTAAATGGGATATAGAATTTTAGCAAGGATAATTGTTTAAAGTTACAAAGTTTATGCGAAAATCGTCGATAATATGTATAGTATGATTTTATGTTTTGTATATATTTGTAAGTGTACGCATAAAATGCATATATGTATATAATAGGTCGTAACCAAAAAAGGTGTATAACTTTGTCTAGTACAATCTAAGTGGGCGATATTTGGTATTATATGTTTCCGAAATTTGCGTAGTACTTACTTATACGATTCTCGAAAATCATGGTCGACAACACATCGCGAAAACGGCTTAAAGCCGCCGATTTTCCGCTCGGTTGCCGACGTGATTTTCTGAGATTCGTATTAGGATCTATGAATTGCATAAAAACAAGAACCCTATCCAACAAAATGTTTTGCGAGACAGGGTTCATGTTTTATTGATCGGGAGGTGTTTTTGTAGTTTCGTTAAAATAGTCGACTATACCTAGGTAAATTCCCCAGGCAATATTTTCCTGGTATTCGCTTGTGAGTAAATTATTTTTGTCCGTTGGATTTGTTAAAAAACCACACTCGATTAATACAGCAGGCATTAGGGTTTGCTTTAATACATAGTAATTTTTATTGGCACGAGCTTCTAGTTTATTGCCAGTATTTACAAAATTTTTTAATTGGCTTTGTATGCTTGTGGCTAGTTTTTTGCTGTTGTCCGACTCGTTAAAATAAAAAACTTGGAATCCTCTTATATTGGAGCTTTTGTAAGAATTTTGATGGATACTAACAAAAATATCAGCCTTAGAGGTATTGGCTATGAGTCGTCTTGCTTGCATATCAGCGGTCTTTTTGTTTGCAAGTCCAGTATCTTCCAATCTTGTAACAATAACAGTAGCGTCACCTTGCTCCAAAAAAACTTGTAACTTCTTTGCAATCGCGAGGTTAATATTTTTTTCCTCTACTTTACCACTTACCATCCCAGGATCCCAACCTCCATGCCCTGCATCGATTACAATAATTTTTTTTGCTAGAGGCATTTGTTGGTATGCGAATGTTGTTTTTGGACAAAGCGATAAACCAATAATAAGTAATACAAAAGATATAAAGCGCATTTTTCACCATCCTCATAGTTTGTACAAACATGCTATTGATAGGATGGACATACTTTGAAATATTATTCAAAAACTGACTTTATGAAATCATATTATTTATTAATGCAAAATTAAATAAAAACAGTCCAAGACGAAGCTAGAGATTTTTATTTTTATCGGTTATAAAGGACCATAATAATCATACACGAAAGTGGTATGGTGTCATACCGCTTTTTGCGCGTAAATACTCATGTTTCACTAATTTGTTAAAATTCAAAGAGACTATAATAAAATCATTACATTATGCAACAAGTATAAAAAGATTACGGAATTATCTCCTGGCGCACGGATAATAGCTACACAGTACATTCGTAATTTTTGCAACAACAAAAGCCGCTTATCTGTGCGACATGGGATAATTCCGAAAGATTATACATAGTACATACAAAAAAGCTGCCACGGTTTTCCGTGGCAGCTTTTTGGCTTGATTGTGTGAAATTGTTGGATCGGTAATACTCATATATAATTACTAATTATTTACTAATCAATTATTACATATTTATGTGTTATCGGTCCCAATTAACCCAACTGCGCCTTCACCTGAGTTATCTTGTACTCAGATGTCTTAGACGCGAGAAACGTTGCTGGCCTGAGGGCCTTTTGCGCCTTGAACAACGTCAAACTGTACTTCTTGTCCTTCATCAAGGGTTTTGAAGCCGTCTGTTTGGATAGCGGAGAAATGAACGAATACATCGTCTTCGCCTGGGATGGAGATAAATCCATAACCCTTCTCAGCATTGAACCATTTTACTGTGCCTGTCTTCATGAAACAATCCTCCTAGCGGATTAAAAAATACGTTCGCCCAATGGGACGTTTTACGATGGAATATTACCATGTGTTCCATGATATGTCAAACAAAATCTTGGTTTGATTAATTGTGATAAAGTAAAATTGGTTTGTATTTAGCCTTGAAATGTCTACCAATTTCTTCATGCAAACATAAAAACGTATACGTATCAATTAAATGACTCGTGCTTTGATAGTTTTGAACATAAACGTTACTAGACTATATATTTTTCATAAAAGTCACCATCAAGAAATGGTTTCGCTTTTATATCATGTATTTGTACATGCAGCGTCACAGACTCTGCATAATTTATATCGAGCACCTCTACGTCCCACTTTTTGAAATTGTATTTGACTTTGTCAAGCATACTATAGTCACAACATACTTTGTATTTGAGATAAATTACAAGCTCGGTAGGTTTTGCTGAATCAAGAGCACCTTTTGCAGCTTTTGTATATGCTCTTACAAGGCCGCCAGCACCTAGCATTGTGCCTCCAAAATAACGAGTCACAACGCATACCCAATTTATAATACCTGCCTTATCGAAAACATTTAAGACAGGCATACCAGATGTCCCACTAGGCTCGCCGTCATCATTAAACCGTACTATGTTTGTTGTGGAAACAGAATAAGCGAAGACATTATGGTTCGCATTTTTTTCCAACTTACGTATTTTATTTATGAACTTTTGTGCTTCTTGTTCGTTAGAAATAGCGGTGCATCGACCTATAAATCTTGACCGTTTTTCTTCAAATTCATATTCACCATTTTGCGACAAAACTAAGGGCATCATGAACTCCTGTCTGTTTAATTGCCGAACACTACCTAGGCAGTGTTCGATAATTCGCTTCCAGCATTTTTTCGGTAGATTTTACGCCACTCGGCTTTGGCATTTCCTTGCTTGCCTTTAAGTAAGCCGCGTCAATGCCGCATTGTTTGGCGTAAAATCTGCACGAAAATCTGCCGAAATCTAATTACCGAACACTACCTAGCCACTTTTTAATTTTTTTAGGAATTGGAGTTGACTCGATGTCGTGCTTTGGAAAGCCACCAATCATCCACATTAGAATTAAGTAGGCGGGTATGCCAGCACACAATGCAACTACAGTTGCAAATCTGTCAGACGCAATAATGCTTATCATATGGTGTGTAATAAAACATACAAGTCCCATCCCAAAAGCGGCAAAAGTAGGTTTTATAAATGCACCAACGTAGTCTGGTAGTATTTTTGTATGTTTATAAAGGAATGCCATATTAATAGATGCTGCAACAACATAGCAGACGACTGTGCTTATGACTGTTGCCAATATATTAATTTCTGGTACAGAAAGAAGGAACCAGTTTATTGGTATTTTGATTAATACTCCACATAGAGCAGATATCGCAGGCAGAGCAACTTTGCCTATGCCTTGAAGTGCGCCAGTTGAAACTTGAACAAGTGCCAAAAAAAGTATGCTTATAGAACCATAGCGTAGTAGCCAGCCGCCCTCTGGCTGGCTCGGAAAAAGAAGCGCAAGTATTGGATCTGCCAAAACAGTAAGTCCTACAACCGCAGGTATAGAGAGAGCCATACTCATTCTTAGGGCAGAGTTTATTTTTTGTTTTACAGCTGCTTTGTCGAGTGTTGCATTAGATGACGATATATCAGGGATAACAGCCTGGCTAAGAGCTGCAGAAAGGGACACGGGTAACGTAGTCAACAACAAAAATTTGCCTGTAAACTGTCCAACTTTGACCGCTACTTCGTCTTGTGTAAAATATCCGGATGCCATTATCCTGTTGCCGGCCATTCCTAAGTCAATCAAGTTGGCAATCTGATAAACTCCCATCCCAATTATTATTGGGAACGCAGTCATGATCATTGCTTTGATTTGAAACTGCCTGTCCTCGACCTTGCCTTTTGCAGACCTGATATATTTGCTTTTTGCCGCTCGTGTTCGTATATTGCGCGCTACTAATAAATAGCAGCCAATAATTACTATAAAGCCAACAACTGCTCCAATGCCGGTACCAGCTGCAGCACCAGCAGCTGCGTGTTCAATATTAAGGGATCTAAAAAACACATGAGCCAGCCACAAAGAAAATGCAGCATTAAAGATTTGTTCTACAACTTGAGAAATTGCCGTCGGTAGCATAGTGTTCATGCCTTGAAAGTATCCTCGGAAGACAGATAAAAGTGCTACAATAAAAATTGTAGGAGCTAAAGCTCTAACAGCATGTACCGCTCCTGGATAATAAAAAAAACTAAGTTGCGTAAACCATCCAGCACCAAAGAACATTACAATTGCTACAAATGATCCCAAAATAGCAGCGATACCCATTGCAGTTTTAAACATTTCATGAGCGTCATTGTATTTGCCAAGAGCAATCCTTTCGCTTACCAACTTTGAGATAGCGGCAGGGAGGGCTCCAGACGTGAGTGTGATAGCAAAAGCGTATATATAGTATGCCGCTAAGTAAAAGGCATTGCCCGTATCTTCAATCAAGTGTGTTAAGGGTAAACGGTACAAAAAGCCAATTAGCCGCACCAATAATGATGCGGCTGCAAGAATTGCGGCTTGCTTAATGAAGTTATTCTTTCGCGCTTTCTTTCGTATCATGAATGCTTACAGCAACTTCCCAGCTGCTGCGTCTGTTACTACAGTGACATTATGATGTAATTGCAAAAGAGAAGCTGGTACTTCAGTTGTTATAGGGCCATAAATAGCTTTTTTCATAATTTCTGCTTTGCCATCTCCGCTTGCAAGCAATAGAATTTGTTTTGCCATCATGATGCTATGCATGCCCATTGTTATTGCACTTCGTGGTACATCTTCTTGTGAGGCAAAGTTTCTAGCATTGGCTGTAATTGTTGATTCAGACAAAGGTACACAATGAGTGCTTGCAAAAAGTTCGCTCGCAGGTTCGTTGAATCCGATATGACCATTTGCACCAATGCCAAGTATTTGCATACATAGCCCCCCCGCGGCCTCGATCTTTTTGTCATAATTTACGCACTCTGCTACTGGGTCGTTAGCTGCGCCACTTGGTATATTGGTACTACTTATAGGAAGACCTACAGGATCAAATAAATATTTTTTCATGAAGAAAAAGTAGCTCTGAGGGTCATGCTGATTAATTGGATAATATTCGTCCAAGTTGAATGCAGTTATTTTTGTAAGATCGAATGACTTGTTTTGCATTTTTACGAGTTCTTCATACATACCTATTGGTGTTGAGCCAGTCGCAAAGCCATAAGCACCACTTGGATTTTTAGAAACAGCTGATGCAAAAATATTTGCAGCTCTTTGACTCATCTCGTTATAATCTTTTTCTATAAAAAGAGTAAAATTTTTAAGCACTTTATTGCCTCCTTATAAAATAATGATTTAGCACAGAAACCGTTTGCGGTCACAAAAATACACTGGTGTCAGTTTTGCCATTTTTGCAAGCCCTATTGCATTTGCATAAAAACGTCCCAGTGCTCTTTTAGTATGCGCATCGGATCCTATTGTCACATACATTCCTCCCAGTTCTTGATAACGTTTGTATATTGGCAACAGCTGGGCTATTACATTAGGATTGCCAAACCTTGCAGTGTTTATTTCTAGTACGACGTCTCGGCTTATAAGTGCAGACAAAAGCGCATCAAATTCTTTTTCATATGTCTTGTATTCAAATACTTTGTTTAGCTTCCCTTCATATCTTGTTATATAATCTATATGCGCAAAGGCATCAAAAAAGCCGCAATACTCGACTATTTCTTTTGCATAGGTCAAGTAATCACGGCAAAAATTTGTTGGATCCTGGTATTTAGAATCGTTGTATATGTCAATCCCTCTTACATAATGTATTGCACCTAGTACGAAGTCATATTCGCCATTTGTGACTTTGTAGTTTAGGTCGTAGTATGCAGCATTTAGTCCTATTTCTATCCCCAGTAACACAGATTTTGGGTCACGTAAAGATTTGTACATAGAAGGATAGATCTCAAAATCGCAAACAAAATCACGCGGAGTCCCTATGTGAATAGGCGCGTCATTAGCGGCAAAATTTTTGCCATCTACAGGTGTGATAAAATCAACATGTTCTGTAAATATAGTGCCTAGTCCCATCGATCTTAGGGTGTTTATTGCATCCAGAGGATCAAGCTCAGAATCAGGAGAGGTAGCACTGTGTACATGTGCGTCAAAATGCATAATCTACTTAAAAATATCCTCAAGCATGTTTTCTGCATCGGTGCGTTCTATATCCTTTGCTAGTATTAGTTCTGACAATATTATTTGCTTAGCTGTTGTCATTAGCTTTTTTTCCGCTGTTGATAAACCACGTTCGCGTTCACGTAGCAATAAATTGCGGTATACCAAAGAAACTTCGCTTAGTTTGCCTGACTTTATACGCTCCATATTTTCCTTGTAGCGTTGGTTCCAATTGTCTGGCATATCTATTGGCGCATCCATTGTTTCGCATATGATGTCAACGATTTGTTCGTTGCTATGGATATTTCTGATGCCTTGTGCCTCAGCTTTGGATGCAGATATCATAATCTTTAGGTTGCCTACAGGTATTTGTAATACATAGTAAGTTTGTAGGATTCCATCGACTTCTTTTTCTTCTAAATTTTCGATAACGCCAGCTCCATACAATGGGTGGACAATTTTTTCACCAACTTTGTACATATGCGCTCCCTCTCTATGGTGCTTAGTCAGTCAAAATTATTTAAGTTGCTTGATTATACCATGTTTTTAGAAAATAATGCAAAAACAGAAGATTGTTTGCATTATTTCGTGTAAGGCATTTTGTTGCAAACATATAAATGCCTTGCACAAAAAAATCTGTAGTTTATTACAAGTATGAAACTTTACACAACACTAGTTGCATACAGGCTTTGCACATGCTATATTTCCCATATAAAAAGACGAATGCATAGTCCGTGTTACATAGCAACTAGGGAGGATTTAATTCATGGATGCACACAAAAAGAATTTAATAGAATCTGCCAACCAAGGAGACCTAGAAAGCCAATATAAACTTGGTCGTTCCTATAAATATGGCGAAAATGGCTTTAGCAAGGATTTGCTAGAAGGTCATAAATGGTTAAAACAGGCTGCCGAAGGAGAGCATCCAGAGGCACAACTTACGTATGCGTATTTCTTTATAGATATTGGCAATCAAGCACATATAAAACACGACTTGGAAGAAGGTACGTATTGGCTAAAGCGTTCTGGTGATAATGGCAACGCACAAGCACTCTGGTTGCTTATTGGGGTGTACGCTAATTTTTCGTCAGATACTAGTAGTGACGCTGTTGTAGAATGTTTTAAGACTCTGATAGCCAATTGTGATGATAATGTTGCTGCTGTTGAACTTGGGGCTATATACTGCGGCAATCCATTAAATAAGCATATACGTCGTTTTCCTGGACTCAAATCATATACAGATCCACTAAAGGGATATCGACTTATGGAAGAGGGGATACGTCTGGCAGAAGGTCAAGATGAAAATCCTCTAAAATATGAACAATATGCCATGATATGCCAAGCATATGATGCGGATACATCCAAAATATACAAACCAGACCTAGAAGACAGCCGTTGTTTCAAGGGGAGTGATCGGTTGATTGCTCTTGCGAAAAAAATGTGTTATGCAGAAAAAGCACTTGTCGCACTACAAAATGGGAATTTTACATCTCCATTTCCTGCTGATGTACTTGAAAATTTGACTGCCAATCAAAGGAATGTGCTTGAGAGTGCCAGAGGCGAATTATTGGGTGTCATCAACGAAGGTATGCATAAAAGAGTCTAGCGAGTATGTTGGTATGAAAATCCACTTCGCGGATGTTGTACACTTCTTTCCTGGCTAGCTGATTTGCTCTAAGAAACCACAAAACGAATGATGCGTGAAGTATGTGTTTTGGGGTTTATACGATTCTTGAAAATCATCGTCGACAACGCATCGCGAAAAACGGCTTAAAGCCGCCGATTTTCCGCTTGGTTGTCGACGTGATTTTCTGAGATTCGTATTACTTGAGTGAAACAGATGGTCAGGATTTTTATTTTCGGAATTATCCCCTGGCGCACGGATAATCAGCTTCACAGTACATTTGCAATTTCGTAGCAGCAAAAGCCGCTTATCCGTGCGCCAGGGGATAATTCCGTTTATTTTTATCTATATTGCGATCTACCCAATTACATAAAAATAATGTATTATACTTAGACATTTCAAATACATAAGAAAGCAAGGCGAGATTATGAGCGTTATGCAAATGCAACTCGGCTACAAGGTTTCAAACTTAGAGTTACCGTATGTTTTTATCGACAATTATCTTACAGGGTGCGCCCCCGTATATCCTCTTATCTACATATATAGTTTGCGCCGCCTTATTGGTGGGGATCCGGTTTCTATCCAAGAAATTGCTGAACATTTTGGTCTTTTGGAAACAGATGTACTAAATGCGTGGCGTCATTTCGAAAAGGTTGGGCTGGTTAGAGTCGAAGGCAAAACAACAGACATATCAGTTACATTTTTGCCGATAACTCATGAAACTAACGCAGAAAGTAACATAGAGCCATCTACTACAACAGACAGGAAAAAGGCGATTGATCTTGTTATAGAGCAAGCCGTGAAAGAAGCTGGCTTGTTGTCTTCAGGCGTAAAAAATGATGCTAAAGTTCCTCAAATAAAAGATTCGTATCGGTCAAAGGATAGACCGGTATATTCTGTTGAAGAACTGGCAAGCTATCATAACCAAAGCAATGACATAAAGCGTTTGTTTTTAAAAGCAGAAGAAGCATTGGGTAAACTGTTAGATTACAACGAAATGAACTTGATTTTTGGTTTTTACGAATGGCTAAGACTGCCAACCGATGTAATCGAATTTTTGTTGAGTTATTGTGCAGAACATGACCAAACAGGTCTTAGATATATAGAAACATGTGCAATAGACTGGGCAAATCGCGGAATAGATGATTTGGAAAAAGCACTTGTTCATGTCCAAGGATTTGACAAAGACTATCGAGCAATCCTTAAACAGTTGGGTAAGTCGACATTCCCATCTCCAGCCCAACAAAAATTGATGGATAAATGGCTTCAAGAAATGGAGATGCCTATGGAGGTTATCCTTGATGCGTGTGACAGGACGACCCTTTCGGCAGAAAAGCCATCATTATCATACGTAGATAAAATAATATTAAAGTGGAATAAAGCTGGTATAAAGACAATGGAAGCTATAAAAAATGCAGACGAAGATTTTACTAAACAAAGAGAGCAAAAAAATGTTAAGACAAGTGTAGCGGCTAAACCACAAAGACCAACAAAAAACCGATTTGTAAATTTCGAACAAAAGGAATACGATTATGCTCAAATTGAGCGATTAGAGCGGGAATATCTTTTACAGCGCGTTAAGGGGTAAATGATGGGATATAAAACTGTATATCGCGATTTGATGAAGTATTACGAGGCGACTCGGGAAAATGCAGAGACACTACTACAACAGCGCAAAGAGAGCCTGTATCAAAACTTCCCTAGATTGGCTGAAATTGATGTTGCTATAGCAGCATTGGGGCTGAGTCTAGTAAGGCAGACTTTGGCTGGAAACATTTCGGAAGCAAAAGAAGCAAAATTAAAAGCAGCTACTTTAGAGCAAGAAAAAAAAGAGATAATGTCCCTGAATAATGTACCGGATGATTATTTATCTGTTGTGTATGAATGCCCGCTGTGTAAAGATACTGGATATTTGTCAATGATAGAAGGAGCTCGGGCAGAACGATGCAGCTGTCTAAAGCAGCGGCTTGTAGAAGAATATTATTCGCTTTCTAATGTCAAAGGGATATTGGGAGAAGAAAACTTTGATACGTTTGATTTTAGATGCTTTAGCCCTGCTGTTATTGCAGATGAAGGGATATCTCCGCAAAATCATATGGGAGCAGTACACCGTATGGCAACAGATTTTGTTAATGAGTTCTCGACTGGATTTAACAATTTATTATTATATGGGGCCGCTGGACTTGGGAAAACATTTATATGCCACTGTATCGCCAAAGACTTGCTAGATGCAGGACATACAGTGCTTTATATAACGGCACCTCGTTTATTTAAGATAATAGAAGATTATAGATTCAACCGCGAAGCACTAGAAGAACCAACCGAAATGATGGATGCAATAACCGATGTGGATTTGCTTATACTGGATGATCTTGGTGCAGAATTTATGACAGTTGTAACAAGTTCTGCATTATTCGATTTGGTCAATCAGCGTTTATTATCAAGAAAGCCTATGGTTATCTCTACAAATCTACCTCCAGACGAACTCGTGCATCATTATTCTGCAAGGATTGTTTCTAGGTTTACGGGTTATTATAGGATGATTAAATTTATCGGTGAAGATATACGTATTATGAAAAAATACGGAGGCCGTTATGCTACTTAATAAAAGCAACATACGGAGCATTGATTTATTGCCGTCCGAAATCCAGAACAAAAAAAGCAACCGGAGGTTGGTCATTAGATTGGCTACTGCTCAGGTTGCTATTTTTTTGTTTCTAATTCTTGCGATTTTTGGTTTGAGATATTTTGACAACCAATCTCATAACGCGTCTGTATATCTGCGAAATAGCGTACATGCACTGCGCAACAGTCCAGATGTAACGACATCTGTGCGTTATAGAGACGCAATTCGTTATATTGTAGAAGAAGAGATGTTTTTAGCCACAACTATGATACAGGGCTTTGACCCATTATGGCTTGAGTCAATATTGTATGCAGATAGTGGACTTCTTACATCAATATATTATGACGGTACTTATATTCTTGTTAATGGAGCCACATATTACTTTGGTGATATCGACGCCTTTAGAACTAGGTTGTCAGAAACCGGTATATTTGGAGATATCGGCCTTGGAAATATTTCGTCGCATGGTGGAAATCGATTTGACTTTGATTTCCGGATTATACCTATTATGAGTTATCCATTTGGGTAAGTTCTACATTATATTTTACTTGGGGACAAGTGTGAAAATCCGGGAGTGGATTTTCATTCCAATATATTTGTTCCGCTTACGAAGGAGGCATGAAATAAAAATGAAACCACTATCCAGTATAACAGAAGCTATTGGCGGGACTTACCTTTTACAACTTCATAGACTAAAGCGCGCATACGGGTTTGAAGGCGATATTTTTGCGAAACTTGAGCATATGAGTCCTGGTTTTAGTAAAAAGGATCGAATTGCTCTTTCTATGATCGAAGCGGCAGAACACAGAGGTCAATTGCGGCCTGGTGTCCCTGTAATCGAAACCACCAGTGGCAATACCGGCATAGGCGCGGCAATGGTATGTGCGGCAAAAGGATACCGTTTTATTTGTGTCATGTCTCGAGGCAATTCTCCAGAACGCGTAAAAATGGTTGAGTCCTTTGGGGGCGAGGTTGTACTTGTAGATCAAGCCGCAGGCAGTATAAAAGGCCTGGTAAGCGGTGAAGATTTGAACTTAGTAAGGGAAGAAACGCTAAGGATTGCACGCGAGACCGGAGGGTTTTATCTGGATCAATTTAACAATCAAGATAATGCAAAAGCACAAGAAGAAATGGGTGAAGAAATATGGCAGCAGACATATGGTGAAATTGGTGCGTTTGCTGATTTTATAGGAACTGGGGGTACTTTTACCGGCGTTTCAAAAAGATTAAAATTCCACAACCCAAAAATAAAGTGCTACGCAGTAGAGCCAGAAGGCTGTGCGTATTATGCTGGAGAAGACATTATTTGTCCTGGGCATCGTATCCAGGGTGGTGGTTATGGTCGGCATCAGCTTAATGTGGACAAGTCCTTGATTGATGGATGTATAACAGTTTGTGACGATTCTGTTGTAAAAATGACTCGCGATTTAGCGCGGTACGAAGGCATCTTTGCAGGATTTTCTTCAGGAGCTAATGCAGTAGCGGCAGTCAAGCTCTTGGCAGATCAAGAAAAAGGTAAAAAGATTGTCATAGTCATTAATGATTGTGGTTTGAAATACATTAGTGCAGAGTTGTTTTAATGTGAATCGATTATATCTATACAAAAAAGTCTGAGCAAAGATTTTGTTGTAATGCGCAAAATCTTTGCTCAGACTTTTTTGATTTGTATAGTGTTGTATACGCGACTTTGTTATAGCAATTAACCTTTAAACGGTTTCGTCCAAGCCGAAAAAGCGTTGAAGCGTTCGCGATTTTCGGCTCGGACGGGACCGTTTAAAGGGGGAATTGCTATATGACTGATCATTTGTGTGCAAAAATGGTTAATATTGAATATGTTTTTCGCTACGACATAGCAACATTATCGCCTCCACATGCGGTGTTCTTGGAAACATGTCTACACCTGCGGCTTTGGTGGGTTGATACCCAGCCTTGGTTAGTGCAACCAAATCTCTTGCCAAAGATGACAGTTTGCACGATACATAAACTAATATAGGTGGTGCTAAGGCTATCAGTTTTGCAAGTGCCTTTGGGTGCAAGCCGTCTCTTGGAGGATCAACAATTGTGATGTCTGGCGATTTGCCTTCAAATATTATTTGCACATCACCTGCGATAAACTCGCAGTTTGTTATGTTGTTGAGCCGTGCATTTTCTTTTGCGGCGATTATTGCGTCTGTATTTAGTTCTACACCTATCACATTGTCAAAATGGGGGGATATTACTTGTGCTATTGTACCTGTCCCGCAGTATAAATCATATGCAGAGCTTGCTTTTTTTGTAAGTGCCATTTCTTTTATAGTGTCATACAGGACAACAGCACCTGCAGAATTTGTTTGGAAAAATGAAAATGCCGAAACCTTGAATGTAAGGCCACAGATTTTTTCGTGATAATAATCTTGACCCCATAAGGTGCTTGTATTGTCTTGCCTTACCACATCGGCGACACCGTCGTTGACGCTATGCAGAATGCCTACAATTTTGCTATCTAGTTTACGGTTTTTTAGTAGTGATATTAACGGTTCGAGAGGTGTGTTTAGGCCACTGGTAGTTGACAAGATAATTAATATCTCGCCTGTAAATTCCCCTCTTCGTATAACCAGATGGCGCAAGCTGCCTATATGTCTTTTTCTGTGAAAGAAGGCTTCTCCACTTTTGCGAAAATAATCTTGTACAAGTGCTGCGATTTGCTTGAAGTCATTAGGGATAAGGACGCACTCTTCTACAGATGCAACTTCATAAAAACTTCGGCGCTTTCGTATCCCGAGTGCTAGTTTGCCGTCCTTGGATTCGTCTCCAAATGCCAACTCCATTTTATTGCGGTATCCTTCTGGTGAAGGTGCAGGAATGATATTTTGTATCAAATGGTCATATGGAGCTAGTGTTTCTTTTAGCATCTTTTTTTTTATTGCTAGCTCGTCTTTGTATGAAATATCTAAATGAGTGCATCCTCCGCAACTGCCAAAGTGTTTGCAAGTGATCATGGCAGTATATTCCCGGCGGCGCGGTAGAGGGCATACCACTCTTCACGTGTTAAAGTGCAAGACAATGCGCCGCATATGCCTTTTATCCTTTCGATATTGGTAGTACCTGGGATTGCTTGTATCTTGGCAGGATGACGAAGAATCCATGCAATAACCAGTGCTTCTGGAGTTATGTTTTTATCTTTTGCCAT
>Ga0123355_10001784_pt1 | contig 30167 bp, 29 predicted proteins | sample TergutEmb28metaG_3_FD_89872 | JGI IMG/M metagenome (GOLD analysis project Ga0123355, IMG submission 89872) | Embiratermes neotenicus P1 segment gut microbial communities from Petit-Saut dam, French Guiana - Emb289 P1 | ecosystem: Host-associated > Arthropoda: Insects > Digestive system > Gut ... | reverse complement strand
TCACCGTTGTACCGAACACCGAACTTGCAGTAGGTACATACACTGCAACTGTGACTGTATCCGGCGGTGCGAATATCACAGCGCAGACATTTAATGTGAGCTTCACTGTGACTCCTGCGCCGATTACCCCGACATGGGGCATTGCGTTGAATCCGGCTGGCGATCATACTTTCCCGGCTGCGGAAGAGGGTTATGCTGCACAGACTGCACATAGTGTAGCGATAGAGAATACCGGCAATCAGCCGACAGGTGCATTGACCGTAACACTCAGTGGTGCAAATGCGGACAGCTTCACTTTAAGCCGCATTGCAATACCGAGCTTGGATGAAGGCGAAGCAGAGAGCTTCACCGTTGTACCGAACACCGAACTTGCAGTAGGTACATACACTGCAACTGTGACTGTATCCGGCGGTGCGAATATCACAGCGCAGACATTTAATGTGAGCTTCACTGTGACTCCTGCGCCGCCAACACAGCCGCCACCATCAGGTGGTGGAGCAGGTGGTGGAACAAACGGCGGAACAAACGGCGGAACCAACGGCGGAACAGACGACGGAACGAATGACGGAACGAACGGCGGAACAAACGGCGGAACAAACGGCGGAACAAACGGTGGAACAAACGGTGGAACGAATGGCGGAACGAATGACGGAACGAACGGTGGAACAAACGGTGGAACAAACGGTGGAACGAATGACGGAACGAACGGTGGAACCAACGGCGGAACGAATGGCGGAACAAACAACGAAACAGTTATCCCGCCAAATCAGACGCCGCTTGAAGCATGGCAACCCACACCAACTCCAGACTCCGAACTCCAACGCCACGCCTTCTTGATTGGCACAAATCAAGGCTATGTGAACCCACATGGCAATATCACCAGAGCGGAAGTCGCAACGATCTTCTTCCGATTACTCTCTGATGATGCTCGTGTAGACTACTGGCAACAAACCAACCCATTTAGCGATGTAACCTCCCAGAATTGGTTCAATAACGCAATATCAACAACAACAAATGCCGGAATGTTCGTCGGCTTCCCGGATGGCACATTCAGACCGAATACAACAATTACTCGCGGCGAGCTGGCCGCTGCGGTTGTCAGATTAATGGACAACGATTTGACAGATGTACAAGTTGATGCGGTAGAAAACCAGTTTGCTGATATTGCCGGACACTGGGCAAGAAACTACATCAATCTGGCTGCTACACGCGGCTGGGTGCAAGGTCAAGATGGCATCGGCGGCGCATTTCACCCCAATCGCCCCATCACGCGTGCGGAAGTCGCTGCGATTGTCAGCCGCATCTTTGAGCGATTGGTATATTCGGCAGATGATTTGCATGAAGATATGCTGACTTGGCGTGACAACGCTGACGAGAATGCATGGTACTATTTGTACATTCAGTCAGCAACCAACTCTTATGCGTATGAGTGGAGAGACGGTGGCGATTTCAAGATATGGACTGAAATGCTTACACCTCGGAATTGGGCCGTTTTAGAGCAACCAAACTCTAGCCCAGAGGACGTTTGGGGATAGATGGCAAAAATAAACCGGGAGTCGATGAGGTTCGACTCCCGGTTGCTTAGTGTGCCCAGCCTACTCAATAACCAAATTGTTGATATCAATAATCAGACTGATAGACCCGTCGCCCAAAACAGCGCAACCGCCAATACCATGCATATCAATATTGTGCTTTTGAATGTACTCTGGCAATGGCTTAATGACGGCCTGCTGCTCCCCGATAAGCTCATCGACAAAGAGACAAAAAGTGGTCGTCTCTGTTGTAATCATAATCAGTATACCATCGTCTAAAGCCTCAAAATCAGGCTCAATATCAAAAATCCTGTAAAGTCTGAGTACCGGATAACACTCGCCGCGAATCATGATCATCTCACTGCCGTCAGGATCAAGAAAAATATCACCATCATTGGGCTTAAAAGACTCTCTTATAGAAAGCATCGGCACGATAAACACGAGCTTTCCAACACGAAGCTTCATGCCATCTATTATCGCCAATGTGAGCGGAATACGAATCTGTACCGTCATGCCTTGCCCAGGTGTGCTTTCAAGAGAAATCGATCCGCCGACCTTGTCGATATTACGCCTTACGACATCCATACCGACCCCACGCCCCGAAAATTCAGTGACCTCTTGGTTTGTCGAAAACCCGGGCGAAAAAATCAGATTATATGCTTCTTTATCAGAGATTTCATGCTCAGGCTTACTGATAAGCCCCTTCTCAGTAGCTTTCTGTATCAGCTTGTTGCGGTCAAGCCCCTGACCATCGTCCGAAATAAGCACAATAACATCACCGCCCGCGTTGCGAGCCTCCAAAGTGAGCTTGCCAGCCGCGGGTTTTCCATTTCTGACACGGACATCGGGCATTTCGATACCATGGTCAACGGCATTGCGTATAAGATGCATCAGTGGGTCTGATAATGTGTCGATGATATTCTTATCTACCTCGGTTTCTTCGCCGATGAGCACCAATTCTACATCTTTGCCCACTTTTTTGCTTACATCCCTAACAATGCGATGCATTTTTTGAAAAGAGTTGGAAACAGGTAACATCCGAATAGACATAACGATGTCTTGAAGTTCATTTATAAGTTTCCGTAGCTCCTGGCTACTCCGCTCAAAAGAATCGATATGCAGACTTGCAACCTCGGGGTTTTTTGTCACCATAGATTCCGTAGTCACAATTTCACCCATAAGATTCATCAGCTTGTCTAGTTTATTTACATTGACGCTAATAAAATTCTGCTTGGCAGGAACCTCAGTTGTCGGCGGCTTTTCTGCGCCTGTATCTGAGGTTTTATTTTGCGGCGTGATTTGGGTTGCAACTTGCATAGAGGGAGGGAGTTCATCGCTATCGGGGACGATTTCTTCAAAGCTAGAATCCTGAAGAAACATGCTTTCTTCCACCAGCTTATTAAGTATCTCAGGATTCTCACCGGATTGAATATACATTACAAATCCACTTTTGATTATCTCATCACTTGCGGCGCTTTCATTAAGATCAGCGGGTCTGTGGATAATTTTCTGACAATGCTCTGCAAGGGAATTCACAACGCCGAATGCCCGGAGGTTTTCCATTTGACATCCATCCTCGAAATTGATCACTATCTTATAAAGCGGTGTGCCATAGTTTGTAAAGTCCATATCATCGCCGGTGACGCTTCCGGATGAATTTTCACTTTCATCAGTGGGAGATTTGCTCAGAATAACTTCAAGATAATTATGAATCTTTGCAATCAAAGCGCCGAAATCACCGTCAGAAGCCGCCCCTTGCGAGAGCTTGCTTATTTCCGATTTGAAGTTGTCGGAAGCGGCAAGAACCAACTCAATGACTCCGTCTACCGATTTTTCGTCAGAACGTGTCTTGCCCTCGCGTATCTTGTCAAACATGTCCTCAAGCGCATGTGCGAGCTTTGCGAGATTATCAATCGACATCATAGCCGCAGAACCCTTGATGGTGTGCATGATCCGAAATATCTCATTGATGTGTTCTTCTGCAAGATTCTTTTCCTTCTCGCTTTGAAGCAAGGTCTCTTCGAGTGACTCAAGGAGTTGTTGTGTTTCAAAAATAAATACGTCAAGCATGGGGTCTAATTCACGCATCACTGTCACCTACCTTGTTATATTTGAAAAACTATATGCATTAGCCCAGCTTCTTGATTGCTGCGATAATGCCTTCTTCTTTAAATGGCTTAACAATAAACCCTTTTGCACCGGAAACGATAGCCTCACGAACCATGGCCTCCTGTCCCATTGCGGAAACCATGATGACTTTAGCCTGCGAATCAAGCTTAGTTATTTCCTTAAGCGCATCAAGTCCGCTCATTTCAGGCATAGTTATATCCATGGTTACAATATCAGGTTGCAATTCCTTGTAGAGTTCAACGCCGATTGCACCGTTTTCAGCCTCACCAACGACCTCATAGCCGTTTTTTGTGAGCATGTTCTTGATAGAAATACGCATGAAAGCGGCATCGTCAACGATTAAGATTTTTGCCATTATGTTCCTCCATTCTCAAAATAACCCAAAAAGCTACAATAGTATGTATCGGAATTTCAGATGCTCATGTTAAATAAACTTTTCGCCTGCTCCGACTGTCTTGATCTTCAACGCTCCCGTTTCAATATGCAATTCTATAGTACGTCCATGGGCACCTCCGGTGTCATTTGCTTTGACGGGTATGCCAAGCTGTTTCAAAATAGCAAGACTTGCTGCTGCATTTCTCTCGCCGATTTTGAGCATATCATTATTTTGGCGATGCCCGAACATATGCGCGCCACCCGCAATTTTCGCAACAAGCATTGCTCTGGGCGCGCCCATGCGAGCTAATTGATTAACCAACTCAATTATTGCCGAATCAGCAAACTTAGCAATATTTTGTCCTTCAAAACCTTTGTAGGTAGGAAGCATGATATGTGCCATACCGCCAACTTGCTTTGCAGGGGCATAAAGGGTTATCCCTATGCACGAACCCAGCCCCAAGGTTGTTAGGATGTCGGGTGATTTTGCGGCCTTTAAATCAGCCATTCCAACAACGATTACGCCCATATTAGCCTTCCAATCCAAGAAAATCTGTGTTGACAAAAAAATTATACCGCCCGAATGTTGAAGTTCTCAATGAGCGTGTTTCTTTGCGGCTCAATGAGCTCAAAACCCGGTGCGGTATAGGAGGTAGACGATGATTTGCCGGTATTAAGTGGAGCAAACGCAGCATCCTGCGCATATTTTTGCCAGGCAAAATGGCCAGTGCCGATACGATGCTCCCAGTTTCTATATTACCAATTTCTTTGAAAACGTCAAGTTGTTTTATCATTTTTGCCTGAGGAAAATGTTATTTATTGCGTGCTTATAAAGTCCGATGATTTTTCTGCCGATAAATTATAAAGCAAGGATTGGAGGGCAAACCATTGAGAATAAATGCATCATCAGTTCCCAGACAAGGTGGAGTTACAGTCAGCGAAAAAGAAAAAGATATCACACTTACCACAGTCAGCAATGATGAAGCAGACATTAGCGAAACATCTGCAAGTCGGATTTTTCAGCAAACTTCGACCGAAGATAGCCTGAGGCCGCATCTGAATGAATTGACTCGGTTAAACATGCCTGCGACAGGGGAAGCGGCAAGACTGATGCAACAGCTTTTGGCACAGCATCCGGGATTGACATTGGAAGAGGCAGCATTTCTGGCATCAAATAAATTCATGGGGAATGAGGATTTTATAAAAGCGGTTCTTGCAGTGATTTCAGGTGCCGAAAAAACCGACGAATTGGTCGAGCGGTTGCGATTTTTGTTGCAGCAACAATCGCCCTCAGGTGGACACGAAAGTGCAGGACATCCGGAAGATATATCTCTTCAAATGCTTCGAGGCTCAGTGCGCAGCACCACAAATTTTGCAACAGACGCTGACTCTGGACAACCGGTCAACTTTGTTGGTGACAAGATTCCATCCACGCAGTTTTCAACAGTGACTGACGTTGTGCAGATAACCGACTTGCTGAATATAATTATGGGTAATAAAGCAAGCTCACATAAAGATGGAGGGCAAGTGAACAATCATAGTTCCCCGCCCCCTAACAGCAGTATAACACATAGCAATGGCATTTTGCAAAGCACATTTACAGAAAATTCTGTTGAAATGATGCAAGAGATACCGTTTGATGAGAAAAATAATGATGTGCACAGATCCTCAAATAAAGACGTAAGTTTTGTATCCGCAAGTGTGAAAGCAGAGCAACTCATCGTACATCACTCAAATCCTGAACATCGCTCTGCGCAACCTATGTCGCTCGCTAATGATGAAGTATTACCTTTAGCTCAAGGGGATGCAGGTGCAACGCGTTGGACTGCGACAGCTAAGATAAATCAGGAATCAAACCCTGTGGTAGGGGTGCACTTAGTCGGTGATGATTTGCAGTCCAGTGCACGACTGGCCTCGCTGAGCACCAGGCTTTCAGCAATTTTATCTGAAATTCCTGAGCTCAAAGCAACGGTACCTGAGGCTTTGGAAAAATTTTCTGAGATGCTGATTCGCGTTGCAGACAAAAGTGTTGAGACAGCGGATGGTGAGATGGAAAAAGCAGAGGATATGATTGACAAACTCTTTACCAGGCTGGACAAATCAGATGTTGACACAGGAGCAAAACTCAAGGCTACGAGGGAAGAGCTATTTGCGAGGCTTGCACTTGTTGAGGAAGTAACTTCAAAAGTTGCATCACCAGACAGAGCCGAGATATTAAGTCAAATTCAAAGGCTGACGGAGCATGTAAGCATTCTGAGTCGCATAGAATCTTTTGTATATATGCAATTACCCATAAGTGTGGGTGAGCAGCGAAAATCAGCTGAGCTTTATGTTTTTAGGAAAAAGGGAGCGAAGAAGCCTGACCCTGAAAATGTCAATATACTTCTTACCATAGATCTTGAAAATATGGGGCATTGGGAATCACTGATAAATATTCGAAACAAGGAGGTTTCGCTGCAAATGGAAGCTTCCGGTGCAAAAGAGAAAGAGCATTTTAGTGAAAACATAGCGCTACTTCATGAATTGTTGGCTCAGGCAGAGTTTAAATTGGTCAGTGCCGATATTGCCATTGCCGAAAAAGAAACCACCCCTATTACCGCCCTGAACACTCTGCGCAGACTAACTGTCGGCAAAACGGGCAAGATTGATTTTAAGATATAGTGCTATGGATGAAAACAAAGAAAAATTGCAAAGAGCAGCGGCGATAAGTTATGACCCCGGTGTGCACGATGCTCCGATTCTGGCGGCATTTGGAGAGGGGTATCTGGCACAAAAAATCGTTGAAGTTGCGAAGTCATCCGGAGTCCCGGTACTTTCGGATAAAGGTCTTTCCTCTGTACTCTCATCCGTCAGTATTGGTGATGAAATATCTCCGGAGATGTATGAGGCTGTGGCCAAAGTCCTGGTCTTTGTAAGCGAGGTTGATCGCAGCTATGGAGAGAAAGTCAAAAGAATATAAGCTGGCGTGAGGCGAACTCCCATCACTCTAAATTTCATCCTTTTGGACTATGTCAAACACCCTGTTCTGCATTGAAATCACAAAATAAACATGAGATAATGACACTCCGGAGGAAAGCAAATGAACAGCGTAATAAATGTGATAAGTACAACAAATAAAGCGGAGTATTTTGCATTGCCGAAGCCGCCGGAAGAAGTAAGTGCAGCGCCTTTCGATGACTTTTCAATTGCGTTCACACAAGCAATGCAAAGCGGCATCCGACAAACCACGCAAATAGCGGGAAGCAGTCTTTCCGGAATGCCGACAGGCACTATGTCTATACATGATAGTGGGTTTGAAACGATGATTTTGCAAGCAGCATCTCATGGTGCAACGGAAGATGCTCAAATAGCGCTCTTTATGCTTATGATGTTGATGCAAGCCGGTTCAGACAGCGAACTTTCGATGAAGATGCAAATGATGACGACAATCATTATGCAAATGCAAGGAAGCAGACAAGCGCTTAGGGAAAATGCCACGTTGCCTGGATTTAATCCGGTTGCTTTAGATTCCGACGACAGGCAGGTGTTTCATAGATCTCTTTTGGCGCTTTCCGATACTGGGCAGGCGATCTTGCCGATTGAGGCATGGCGACCGGCGACTCCCGCAATAACAAGTGATGCAAGCAACAGAAGCCCTGAAATTTATCGGGCGGTCGTTGACCAGTTTAGGGTAGAAACTGCGGAAAGATACCGTCCGTTTAGAAACGGCAACACGTTTTGCAATATATTTGTCTGGGATGTCACCAGAGCAATGGGTGCTGAGGTACCTCATTATACAGACCCTGTGACAGGTGATCCTATGTTTTATCCGGATGTTGTGGGAGCGAGGTCAATGGGGGCTATTGCAACCTGTCAGTGGCTCAGGTCGCATGGAGAACGGTTTGGCTGGCGTGAAGTCGATGCGCAGACAGCCCAATGGCATGCAAATCAGGGCAGGCCAGCAATAACGAGCGCAGGCAGTTTGGGGCATGTTCAAGTAGTTGTGCCTTCAACCAGCAGAGGATTTGATCCTGTTTCAGGAGTCACGATTGCGCAGGCTGGTAGGATCAATTCAAATTATATGCATATTTCAGGCATTTATAGCAGCAATGCGCTTCAAAACAGCGTGAGATATTGGATACATGAGTAGGCTGCCGATATGAAAAAATTCAGGAAAAGGATTTGAAAAGAGTAAAGCGCTATACTAAAAGTACCGATATACATATTGTAAAACCCACTGGCGTTCAAGCTGCCGGGAGTTTGGCCCCCGGTAGCTTAGGAGCAGGAGGCTCCTTTTTCAGCCGGAAGATTGCCAAATCGCCCCGAGGGGGGATTTCTGTGATAACCGGACGGAGCGCCGCGCCGCTTTTTAAAGCGACCCATACAAGGAGGAGCGGATTATAATGATTAATGCATTCAGACCATCGCCGGTAAGAATGACTGGCATGTCATCGGGTATGGATACAGACCTGATGATAGGGCAGATGTTAAGAAGCCACCAAATGAGAATAGATAATCAAATGCGGTCAAGAACTCTTCTTCAGTGGAGAGCAGACACGCACTCAGAGGTAAGAAACACAATCCAAGGTTTCAGAAACACATTCTTGACATCCACAGGGTCGCAAGGACTGCTCAATCGCAATATGTTCAATGCGAATATTGCAACAGCATCCGGCAGAAACTCAGATGCAGTTACCCTCAGGGCGCTTGGCGGAGCCGCAGCAAGTTCCATAAGTATAGGACAGATAAGGCAACTTGCTGCCGGTGCACGAATGACAACCTCGAACACTGCCAGAACAGCTTTGATTGGAATGCAGTCATCTGTTAGGCTTGATAGTTTTGCAAATGATCATCCACTTTCACAACTGGGGTTTAGCGATGACCCTGCCGACAGGAATGCAAGTATATCGGTAAACAACCAGGTTGTGCGCCTGAATCAAGCTGATGTCAACGCAATCAATTGGGATGAAATTCAGGGAACGCATAGCTTCACACTCAGAGGTGTAGGAGAAGTCACACTTACAAAACAAGAAAATGGCGAATTTTCATTTGTATCTGGTGCAGGGGATAATGAAATCACCGGCATCCTATCATTTGATGAAAATGGCACAGCGGAAATCTCTGATCTCGTTTTCGACGAAGCAAATGAAAATCTGACTGCCGTAAGCGCAGCACTTTCAGAAGTTTTGAGCGAGCAGTTTTCATTAAGTGATGAGGGCGAGCTACAGCGAAACGGCAATAATATAGAGTTTGTGAAAGCGCATGTCATGCAAGTTGATGACGCTGATGTGAGGCTGATACAGCGTGCAAGTGGGGATGTTCAGTTTGGCGGCAGAAATTTAGACTTTTTTAGCGAACAGACCATTAGTTTAAATGGGGAGTCAATCACACTCAGATCAAATATGACGGTCAATCAAATGATGACCCAGTTTAACAACAGTAATGCCGGTGTCAGAATGACTTTCGAGTCACTGACTGGAAGATTTAATATTGAAAGAACTACGACCGGAGAAGAGTCAAGGCTGGAAATCGGTGCAGATAGCGTTGCGTTTTTCAACAGTCTGGGCATCGATATGGCATCCGGAAGCACCGATGAAGATGGAAACATAATTTTCAAAGGCACAAATGCAGAGGTATTTATAAACGGTGACCTGATTTCCAGTCAGAGTAACACACTGACTTTCAGCGGGGTAGCAATTACCTTAAACAGAACGACCGATGGTGTAGCATACAGTGGCGGGAATCCAACAGGAACCGACACGAGCGGCAATATTATGGTCAATATTTCAAGAGATACTGCAGGGGTAGTTGATAGGGTTAGGGTATTCGTGGATGCATATAACTCAATAATACAGAGGATAGAAAACCTAACAAGGGAAAGAAAAGCCCCACACGAGGTTTCTTATGGGCCGCTAACCGATGAAGAGAAATCTCAAATGACTGACCGTCAAATTGAAGAGTGGGAAACAATTGCAAGAAGGGGCATTATGCGAAATGACAGCGCCCTTCAGAATTTAGCGGCAAGCTTACGCAGGGAGCTTTTTGTCACAGTCGAACAGGTAGGGTTATCACCGCACCAAATCGGCATTTCAACAGGAACATTCCACAGCGGTTCGGGTGGTCAAATTGTACTTGACGAAGAAAGGCTGACGGCAGCACTTGAAGAAGACCCAGATCGTGTAGCAAATGTTTTTGCCGGAACAGAGGGTAACAGAGGATTGCTCTGGCGTTTGAACGAGAGAATGAATGACTATGTGCGGGCTGGTGGCAGCGGATCAAGGGCAATCAGAAACCTCGAAGACTCCATTAAGCGAAGCAGCGAACAAGTACACAGGATGACACAGAGGATGTTTGCCGAAGAAGACAGACTCTTAAGACAGTTTTCAGCCATGGAAAGCGCGATGGCAAGAATGCAGTCGCAAGGGGACTGGTTTGGCGCGATGTTGGGTGGCGCACAAAGATAAAACGCTTACGCAGCATGTAAGCGGTAAATATTCAAAAGAAAGAGTGAACGTTATGCAGCAAATGGTAATGGTCAATTCGCGCCCTCAGGACGCCTATCGCAAGCAAGATATTATGACGGCTAACTCCATAGACCTTATAGTAATGCTATACGATGCACTGAAGAAGAATATAATTCTTGGAAAGCGTGGGATTTTAAAGCATGACGTGCAGTTTGCCCATAAGCATCTGATCAGGGCGCAGGAGATTCTTTCTGAACTGATAAACAGCCTGGATATGAGCTACCCTATATCGGATGAACTTATGGCACTGTATGAGTTTGCGCTCAGCAACATCGAAGATGCAAATATGCATAAGCATGAGGAGCCACTTGTGCTGGTGATTGAAATAGTAGATAGCCTGCGAGAGGCTTGGAAGGAAATAAGTGCGTCAAACAAAGGGGCGAGATATTTACAAGAGGTACAGGCGTGATAAAGCTTTCAAAGGAAAATGAAACCGATTTGTTAAAGCTGCTGGAAGAGGAACTCAGTGCATGGAAACAGATTTATGAGTTGACTGAAAGACAAGCACAATTTCTGGATGCAAACGAATCAGATGCACTGGATAAGTCAATAGACAAAAGGCAGGCAATCATCGAAAAAATAAAAAGATTGCATCAGGAATCGGATATACTCATGCAATCTTGTATTTCAGGGGTATATGCAAATGAGGGGGGCAGGATTGAGGCTATAGATGCCATAACAGCAAAAATCAGAAAGCAAATAGAGGATTGCACAAAAATAAATGACAGCAACATAGTTGCGGCAAGCGATAAAAAAGATGATTATCTGAGGTGTGCGCAGGAGATAGCACAAAAAAGAAAAGGTATCGGTGTGTACGCACTGGATGTTCCGAATCATTCTGAGTTGTTTGATAAAAGATTGTAGTGCGGCGTAAAATCCGAAGGGGCCTGGGGTCAGGAGGGAGTGTGAGCGCTTTGCTATGAGTATTAAAGTCTCTAGTGTATTTCAGCCTGACTCAGGCGTTGTGTCTGTCCGAGGTTCCGAGGTTAAAGGGACTCACAATAGCGGAGCATCAGTATTTCGCAGGGTTCTTTCAGAGCTGTCGCATGAAGCGCATGTGGCACGCTTACACTCCTTGAAAACTGCAATTGATGAGCAGGGAAAGAGGTTGGTCGAGAGCGTTGATGTCAGGGAGTTAGAAAAGTATCGAGGCCTTATCAAGGAATTTCTTGGCGAAATAGTAAGTGGTGGATATAGGTTTTTTAAAGAGGATGCATATGCCTTGCGCGGTAGGCATCGTTATATTGCGACTGTGCGCATAGTTGATGAGAAACTGGACGAGCTCGGTAAAACAATTTTAGAGGAGCAGGCCGACACAATAGACCTTGTGCACAGAATTGACGATATACGGGGGCTACTGCTGGATATGATGTTGTGAGAATTTGATTATCAGGATGGTGACTTAGTGTGCAGGATATAGTAGATATTGAACTGGTAGTTGAAGATGTAATGCAAGGCAAATATCTAACCTTTCTGGTCGGAGATGTGGGTTATGGAATAGAAATCAGCTATGTTGTGGAGATTATTTCTGTTCAGGAAATAACTCTGGTTCCCCATACCCATGCATATGTAAAAGGGATTATCAATTTGCGCGGTACGGTCGTTCCTGTAATTGATATGGGCATGAGATTTGGTCAGGGAGATATTGAGTATACAGATAAGACTTGCATTATCGTGCTGAGCATGGATGAAATGAGTGTGGGGATACTGGTTGATGGGGTGCAGGATGTGTCGGATATAGGCGATGAAAATATTCAGGATCCACCGACAACGACCGGCAGTTCGATAAAGAGTAATTTCATCAAAGCGGTCGGGGTGTCACAGGGCGAAGTGAAACAATTGATTGACGTTTATACCGTTTTTGAAGTTGGCCACGAAGTGATGAGCGCATAGCATCCTAGGGTGCAGACCATCAAGGGGCTGGCTGATGGTTTTTGTTTTGCGAAGCGTAGGGCGACGAGACCCGTTCCGAGCAAAACAAAAATCATTAGTCAGACCCCAACATCCCAGAGCGCAGGGGATGATAGCTTTAATCTGTAATTGCCCACTAAATGGAGCGTGTGCTATGCATATAGAAGACAAAGATTTTTTCAGACTTCGTGATTACATCAAAGTCAATTTTGGCGTTAATCTGGAAAAAAAGCGAACGCTTATAGAGGGGCGTCTATCGAATTTCATAATTAAGCAGGGTTTTGAAAATTTCCATGACTACATAGAGGATATCTTCAAGGACAAGAGCGGCGCAAAAATAAATACGCTCATGACAAAACTAACGACGAACTATACATATTTCATGCGTGAGGAGACTCATTATAATTTTATGAGGGAAGTTGCCCTGCCATATTGGACTCAAATTATCCGTGATAGAGACTTGAGGATTTGGAGCGCAGGCTGTGCCTCCGGTGAGGAGGCATATACCACGGTTATGCTTCTCAATGAGTGGTTTGGTGCAAGAAAGAAAGCGTGGGATACTACTGTGCTTGCGACAGATATCTCGCTCAAAGTACTCGAAATGGCAAAGGCAGGAGTATATCCTGAAGAACATTTTGATCATCTGCCAAAGGTGTGGAAAGACAAATACTTTGCAAAAATCAGCGAAGAGTCATATAAAATCAAAGAGCAGTATGCAAAGGAAGTGGTATTCAACCAGTTTAACTTAATGGGAGATTTCAGCAGGTTTCGCAGGAAGTTTCATATCATATTCTGCCGAAATGTCATGATTTATTTCGACACTCCGACAAAAGCGGCGCTTGCAAAGCGATTTTATGAGGTGCTTGAAGTTGGGGGGTGGCTCTTTATCGGTCTCAGCGAGACCCTCAGTGGCATAGGCGGTGAATTTCAGCAAATCGCCCCGGCGATATATCGGAGAGTTAGGTAGTATGCTTTGAAATAAAAATGATGTTGCGAGGGGGCAGAGCTATGTGGAACAATCTTTTTAAGTCGGTAAATCTTCTTCAGAAAGGTCTTAATGCAGCATGGATTCGAAATGCAGTAATCAGAAACAATATTGCCAACATTGAAACACCAAACTTTAGAGCCTCCGATGTAGCGTTTGAAACCCACTTATCCCAAGCGCTCACGCAGTCGGAGTTTCGGGGAACGGTGACACATCCGAGGCACAGGGCTATGGGTTCAGGGTTTGTAGATCTTGAGGCCTTATCTCCGCGCATTGTTTTGCGCAGGGGTACTCAAATGAGGATGGATGGCAATAATGTAGACATAGAAGCGGAAAATGTAAAATTGGCTCAAAACAGTTTGCAATACAATGCGTTGGTCGAAAAAATGAATAGTGAGCTGAGACGGTTACGCATGGCAATAACGGAAGGTAGGTAATAAATGTCATTTCTTAATTCGATGAACATCAGTGCATCTGCACTTACAGCAACACGACTGCGCATGGATATTATAGCCGAAAATATGGCGAACATGAACACAACGAGGACGGCTTCCGGAGAGCCATATAGAAGAAGATATGTGGTTTTTCAGGAAATGCAGACGAGCAATCGGGCAGATAGGTCGTTTCGTTTGTTTTTTGATCGGGCAGCGGGAAATTTGCGAGGCGGCGTGCGTGTTGTCGATATTGGTACCGACATGTCAGAATTCAACATTGATTTTAATCCGGGGCATCCGGATGCCGACGAAAATGGCTATGTACGTATGCCAAATGTTGAAGTTGTACAGGAAATGGTTGATATGATGGCTGCGTTTCGAGCATATGAAGCGAACATTACTGCGCTGAATACGATGAAAGATATGGCGATAAGGACATTGGAAATCGGAAGGTAAGATTGGCAGGAAGGAGCAAAGTGATGAACATCAATCCATTATCGGCGAACTTGGTAAATATTTTGTCACCAGCTCAGGCTTTAGGTGTAGACAGCAACCGCACCGGTGCCGGGCAGTCAGATATCATTTTTTCAAACATCCTTTCCGATGCCATGAATTCGGCATCGGCTTTGGATTTTGCAGACAAGGCTTCCGGGCTTGAACTTCTGATGGGTCAAAGCGATGATCTTTCCGGACTGATGCTTGATGCGCAAAAGGCGGAGCTTTCGCTTAATTTGGCGCTTCAAATCAGAAATCGGATTATTGACGCGTACAACGAAATTATGAGAATGCAAGTCTGATTTGCAGTGGTGTGCTATTTGTGATTTGTAAGAGCGAACGTTGTTCGTCGCAGGCAGGAAGGAGCCAGCATGGGCGCGATGGAACCCGGCCAGGTGGTGGGATTCTTTGCAGGAATAATAGTTATAGTTTTTGCTGTTTATTTTGTGACTTGTTTTATCGGCAAAAAAGCCTCGGGAAAAAGCTTGAACAGGCTCAAAAATAAGAATATAGACCTAATAGATAGATTTGCAATATCAAAGGATAAGGATTTTTTGCTCATTGAGGTAAAGGGCAAAGTTTATTTGATTGGCATAACAAATCAAACCATGACATTGCTTGATACACTTGATGCTGCAGCATTTTCAGAGACTGCGGTTGTACAAACTAATGAGGCCATGTTTGTTTTTTGCAGAAGGTATACCTTGTTGGCAAAGAGGTTGTCAGGTTTCATTTTGAAAAAGATAAGAAGGACATCGAATCCGAATGTTCAAGCGCGTTGTGTTTCATTTTTGGACACTTTGAAAACAGCACGGGAGCAATCCAGTCCGAACGACCGGGAGGAAGATGAAGCCTCGCAGGCAGATGTTCCGGAGGAGAAATTGTGACCGGTGCAATGGGAGACATTGTAACGACACTTTTTGGGGATAATGCTCAGACTGTAGATATTGTAATCCTGCTCACTATTTTGACGCTGTTGCCATCTATCCTGCTCATGCTGACTGGGTTTACGCGCATACTTATTGTGTTGTCATTTGTTAGAAACGCACTCGGAATGCAGCAGACTCCGCCAAATCAAGTGCTTATAGGGTTAGCGTTGTTTTTGAGTTTATTTGTTATGATGCCGGTTTTCGATGAGGTATATGAAAATGCGTATGTGCCGTTTACTGAGCAGGAGATAAGTCAGCAAGAGTTTATTTATAGAGGAATGATGCCATTTCGAGAGTTTATGCATGCTCAGGTTGCTGAGACGGATTTGAATTTTTTTATAGCGCTTTCGAGGTTGGAATTGGAAACCAATGAGGATGGAGTGATACCAAACGAGTTGATTCCCGATAGGGTGCTCATACCTGCTTTTTTGACAAGTGAGATAAAACAGGCGTTCTGGATTGGGTTTATTATTTTTATCCCTTTTATTGTTATTGACATGATTGTGGCCAGTACACTGATGTCAATGGGGATGATGATGTTGCCTCCGGCAATGATATCATTGCCGTTTAAGGTTTTGTTGTTTGTGTTGGTTGATGGGTGGCAGCTGATTATAGGTGGGGTTATAGAGTCGTTTTGGCGATATACGTAGGATAATAAATTTATCGATTATCCACCATGGAGGTTCTGACATGATCGATCAAGGTCAGGTTATGATGATACTGACTCAGGCGGTGTCAACGGTTATTTTTTCAGCGGCGCCAATGCTTATTATTGCAATGGTCATAGGGCTTGTGGTTTCGATTTTTCAGGCAACGACGCAAATCAATGAACAGACTTTGGCATTTGTTCCCAAAATAGTTGGGGTTATGCTTGCGCTGTTGTTGTTTGGCAGTTTTATTTTCAGTACAGTCTCTGGATTTACAACGCGTTTGTTTCAGTCGATAAACGAATTCCCGATTTATTAGAAATGCTTTGGTACTCTGGGATGTGAGTTTTCAAGGGAAGCAAGTGGTTTTCCCACAGGGAACGGCCTGCCGGCGGCCATACTTTTCTGCTTGCCCAGAAAAGTATGCAAAAGAGGCACACAGAGGGCTTTGCCCTCTATGGACTCCCAGGGCTCGCTAACTCGCTGCGGCTCGAACAGAGCTCGCCCAAGGACGGGGATGTTCTATGGCAAAATTCGCAGGGGCGCAACTATGTTCACAGGGACATCTCAAAAATCATTAATAACACCCCAGCACTCCAGAGCGCAGACCCTGGTATACCAGAACGTAAGTTTTCTAGGAGCGCAAGTGGAAGGTATACCGCGACAAACCGATATGGAGGAAAGCAAAATGCTTACAATGGCAAGTTCGATATTGGTGTTTGCGGACTACTTCATCCTGCTGTTATTTCGTGTCAGCGGCCTGATACTTGCCTCGCCGATTTTTGGACGCATCAACATTCCGCAAATAGCAAAAATTGGCCTCATAGTATCTTTGACCTTTTTGTTTTTTACAGTCTTTCCTCAAACCGCCTACATTCGATACTCAACGCTTATGGGATTTATGCTTATTGCGCTGGGAGAATTGCTTTTGGGCATCGCACTTGCTTTTGTCACAAATGTGTTTTTTGCGCTGGTAGCATTTACGGCGGGTCAAATGATCGACATGCAGATAGGTTTTGGAATAGTAAATGTATTTGATGCACAAAACAACATGCAAGCACCAATGATGGGAAACTTCCTCAATTTGATGCTTCTGCTGATGTTTTTTGTAGTCAACGGTCATTTGAAGCTCATAGAGACAATCTATCTGACTTTGGAGCGGATACCGGTGGGAACACTGATTTTCTCGGGTGGTATAGGGTTAACGGCGCTGGAAGTATTTGCTCGTGCTTTTCTTTTGGGGGTCATGGTGGCGCTTCCCATACTTGCATCGGGCTTGATGCTTGAAATATGTTTCGGAATGCTGATGAGGACTGTTCCTCAAATTCATATGTTTGTGGTCGGAATACCGCTCAAGATGTTGGTCGGCATCATTATATTCTTGACTACGATTCCAGTTTTTACCAATTTTAGCATAAGGGTGTTTGATGAATTGTTTGTGATGTTGGAACGCATGTTTGCACATTTTGCAGCGTGATTTTAGGGGAATACTGATAAATCATACTTGTGGGATTGTAGGTTGCTTTTTCGACTGTTTCGTGAGTTTTGAGGGTTAACCACCTGATAGCGAAAGGGGTGCATAATATTTGAGCCAAGGTAGTGGCGGAGAAAAGACTGAAAGAGCAACACCAAAAAAGCGCAAGGATGCCAGAGAGAAAGGTCAGGTACTCCAAAGCACCGAGGTCACAACCACTTTTTGCACAATAGCCATGTTTGGCATGTTATATCTGATTTGGCCAGATTTTGTAGAAAATATGACACTTGTATATTTCGAGCATCTGGGGCCAAACTCCATTTTGATGGTAACGCCATATTTGACCATAGCTGAAATCATGGGCGTAATGACCCGGGTTGCAATCAGAATGATTTTTACGCTGCTTCCGATACTCGGCACTGCGCTTGTTGCGGGTGTAGCAATAAATCTTGTCCAGGTAGGCCCACTTTTTACAACAAAGTCACTGGAACCCAAACTGAGCAAAATCAGCCCGGCAAGCGGAATCAAGAGGATGTTTTCATCCAAGACTATTGTTGATTTGGCAAAATCAACGCTTAAAATCATCATACTCGGATATATTGCGTACACAGAGTATATCAATTTGTTGCGTGAGTTTCCGGGATTTATTGGCAGAGATGTGCACCAGTCGTTTATCTATATCATGCGACAGGCATTTCTGACAGCGCTACGCATGTGTTTGGCAATGATATTTATTTCAATAGCCGACTTTATATATCAAAAATGGAAGTATGAAAAAGATCTCCGTATGTCAAAGCAAGAGGTTAAAGATGAATTTAAAATGGTGGAAGGAGATCCGCAAATAAAGGGCAAAATCAGAGCGAAGCAGCGCCAGATGAGTGCCATGAGGATGATGGCGGCGGTGCCGGAAGCTGATGTTGTTATAACCAATCCAACACACTATGCCGTTGCGCTGAAATACGATGACAGTCTGAGCAAGGCACCTGTGCTTATTGCAAAAGGTCAGGATTATCTTGCCATAAAAATACGTGAGACAGCAAAGGAAAACAATGTAGAAGTGGTGGAAAATCCTCCTATAGCGCAAGCGCTGTATGCTATGTGTGAGATAAATGATGAGATACCGGCAAATTTTTATCAGGCAGTTGCCGATATACTGGTGTTTGTGTACAAGCAAAAGGGAAAGATTAGATAAATGAAAGCATCAGATATTTCAGTAGCAGCATTAATATTAGCTATCCTGGTAGTTATAATATTCCCGCCATCAACTTTTTTGATGGATTTTCTGCTCATAATAAACATTTCGGTGTGTATCATCATACTGCTGTTTTCGCTGTATGTTAAAGACCCGGTCGATTTTTCAGTATTTCCAACGATTTTGTTGTTTATAACGATATTCAGATTGGCGCTGAATCTTGCTTCAACAAGGCTTATCCTTGGTAATGAGGGTGATGCGGGACATATAATCAGAACATTTGGGGAGGTTGTTATAGGAGGTAATATTGCTGTTGGTGTTGTGGCATTTTTAATCATACTGATTGTCCAGTTTATGGTCATAACAAAGGGTGCGGAACGCGTCGCTGAGGTTGGCGCAAGATTTACGCTTGATGCGATGCCCGGCAAACAAATGGCAATAGATGCAGATCTCAACAGTGGGCTAATCGACGAGGATATGGCACGTGCGAGGCGTGAAAAGATTCAACATGAAGCGGATTTTCACGGCGCGATGGATGGTGCAAGCAAATTCATCAAAGGCGATGCGATAGCTGGGTTGTTGGTCACATTTATAAATATAATTGGTGGAATTCTAATCGGTGTTTTGACCATGGATGCGCCGATAGGTGAAGTCCTTACAATATTCACAATCGCGACAATAGGTGATGGGCTTATCACACAGATACCTGCCCTACTGGTTTCGACAGCAGCAGGTATCGTAATCACACGCTCTGGCAGGGATGCTACATTTGGCAGCGAAATGACAAAACAAATTGCTGCTCAGCCTTACGCCATAATCATGGGTGGATTGTTGCTTATTATTGTAAGTCTGGTGCCTGGGCTTCCGACAATGCCCATGTGGGCAGTTGCGATAACATTGGTGGTGATAGGATATGTAATCAATTCAAAACGTCAAAAAGAGGCTATTGTTGAAGAGCATGAAGTTGAGGAGGTTGCGGCAGAGGAGAAGCGCAAACCTGAAAGTGTTACGGCACTGTTGCAGGTCGATCCCATAGAACTCGAATTTGGATATGGGATAGTTCCTATGGTGGATGTATCTCAGGGCGGGGATTTACTCGATCGAGTGGTTATGATTAGGCGTCAATGTGCGCTTGACATGGGCGTAATCGTTCCGGCGATAAGACTGCGGGACAATATCCAACTTTCAACAAGTGCATATTCTATCAAGATAAAGGGTGTCGAGATTGCAAAGGGAGAGGTGATGGCAGACCATCTGCTTGCGCTGAGTTCCGGTGATGTTGAAGAGGAAATCTACGGCATACCTACTGTAGAACCGACGTTTGGGCTTCCGGCGCTATGGATTCCAAAGAGCGAGCGGGAAGAAGCCGAGATAATGGGGTATTCGACAGTTGACCCACCATCGGTCATTGCGACTCATCTGACAGAGGTCATCAAACGATATGGTCACGAGTTGCTCAACCGTCAACAAGTGCAGACCCTTATTGAAAATCTAAAAAAGACTCAACCTGCCCTATGCGATGAGGTTATTCCGAAAATGTTTTCATTGGGGGAAGTGCAAAAAATCCTTGCAAACTTATTGTCTGAAAATGTTCCGATACGTGATATGGCTACGATTATTGAGACACTTGGTGATTATGGCAACCTTACACATGATACAGATATGCTCACAGAATATGTCAGGCAGGCACTAAAACGGTCTATATCAAAGCGGTTTATCTCAGATGACGTTGCCTATGCAATAACGCTTGATCCGGCACTGGAGCAGCTTATTGCAGACTGTACAAAACAGTCTGAATATGGCACATATCTTGCCATTGAACCTGCCCAGGTTCATGCCATATTTGATAAATTACGCACAATAATAGAGGGTGTAAAAACCAAGGGCAAGACTCCGGTCATTTTGACCTCGCCTCTTGTCAGAAGGCAATTTCGAAAAATCACTCAGCAGATTTCTCCGGAATTGGCGGTTTTGTCATATAGTGAAGTGGATAGCAGCATCGAAGTATTTTCAGAAGGAATAGTTCACCTCAATTGATCAAAATGCGACCTGCTTATGAGTTAATGTTGAAAATATCGTTGTAGGGGGCAAACTGCGTTCGCCCGAAAAGGAATTAAGTAAATGTTAGTAAAGAGATATCACGCAAAAGATATGCAGCAAGCAATGGATACAGTAATTAAAGAACTCGGCTCAGATGCTGTAATCCTTAACAGTCGGAAAGTCAGGAAAAAAGGGCTGAAAAACCTGTTTGGCAAACCGGTTTTGGAGGTCATGGTCGCCTATGACCCGGCAAACTCGCCTGCGGCAAAAAAGCTCAGTTTGACACGGACTCAACCCGGAGACAACAGTAGCCAAATCACAGACGGAGCGATTAAGTCGGATTCTATTCGCAGTGAACAATTTGAATGTTTGGACAAACGTATAGACTCGATAGATGAGCTGCTCACAGATTTTATAGAGAAATTTTCTTTTATAAAGCGAGATATAACCTATAGTTATTCGGAAGAAATCCAGAACCTTCTGGTAAAAATGATTGAAAACCAGGTCAGAGAAGAGCTTGCCCACTCGCTTGCAAAGCAAGCGGAACATATGCTCCGTAAGCAGCAAGGGGCAGATGCCACCGAGGTGATGGAACATCTCATACTTGAGCAACTGGGGAAAGCAGAGCCTGTTTTGCACAAGAAATTCACCCAAAAGGTCATATTGATGCTCGGGCCTACCGGTGTCGGAAAAACAACGACAATTGTAAAGCTTGCCGCCGAATTTGCGATAAATCAAAATAAAAAGGTAGGCATAATTAATACAGACACATTCAGGATAGGTGCTCAGGAGCAACTGCAGATATATGCCGATATACTGGAAGTTCCTTTATCTGTTGTCTATTGGGCGGATGAGCTTGAAAATGCCATGGAAGATATGTCTGATAAGGACATAATATTTGTTGATACTGCGGGCAAGCGTCCCGGAGATATGAGGCACAAAGAGGATTTGGTTGACATCATACGTATTCTAAGACCCGAAGATATTCTCCTATGCCTTTGCGCAACAATGGGCTTTGCATCAATGAAGGAAGTTGTTGACACATATGGGTTTGTTGAAGACTACAGAATTCTGGTTACTAAGATTGATGAAACAAGATATCGAGGCTCAATTTTAAATATGAGCTGGTATGCGCAAAAGTCATTAGCTTATGTCACTATGGGGCAAAATGTTCCGGATGATATTGAAATAGTTGATGCTGATTATATAACGAAGCAGATAATTAACGGGCATAGTACGAGAAATGACGAAAATGTAGAAAGTACCCTGGAGCGTTTTGCAGAATCCGCATCCTTGGGTCAAATGCAGCATGTGAGTAAGTAAAAGGCTATTGCGTTTAGGAGTTTGTGTTGTGTTAAACGAAGAGTTATTAGAAATTGGTGATAAGGTCGATTTATTAGGACATCAGAACAGGGTATATAGAACGATGATAGAGGACATGGTAGAAAGCAGAGCCTTTCTGGTAGGTATTCCGAGATTTAGCGGGATTCCCATGCCGCTTCATTTGGATGACAGCCTGGTTATGTTTTTTTATCGAGACTGGGGCAGATATGTCATTGAGGTGCAAGTGATAAGATTTGATCATATTGGAGATGTCCGATATGTCTGGCTTTGCCAGAAAACGGAGCCGGTTCGAAACCAACGGCGTGAGGCATTTCGGGTATCGACCATTTTCGATGTGACAGTGTGCAAATATGTTGCGGATATGGAAAAGGAGCCGCTGTTATTTGGGATTGAGACTGTTGCGTTGGAAAGTGCTTCCAGCAGGGATGTCAGTATGACAGGGGTATCCATGGTTACGAGAACTGATTATGAGATAGGGCAGAAGTTTCTTTTGAAAATGTATATGGACTGGCCGAAAAGGGGAAGTCCCCCATTTCACACCTGTGCAACAGTTGCCAGAACTTTGCCGTGGCGTGAAAGCGATAAAAACATTGTTGGTATGAGCTATATTGGGCATACAAGGGATATGAATGAATATGTGGCAAAGTATGTGTTCGAAGAGCAGCGCAGGCAGCTGAGGCAAAAGAGGTTGAACAAAAGTGAATAGCCTATCTGAGACGGAAACTCGGCGCTCATGGTGGTGATAAAATGGCTGGTATAACTGAAATTAAAGAAAAACTAAGTGTTGGAGAAGTTGCACATTTGTGGGAAGTTTATAAAGCCACTGGAGATATCCAATCAAAAAATGAGCTGTTGCTCCACTATGGTTATCTTGTAAAGTGGATCGTCAGGCGTATGATGCCAAAGTATAACAATTATAATGAGTATGATGACCTTGTGTCTTGCGGTATGTTGGGGCTGATTGATGCTGTGGATAAATTTGAACTCAAACACGAAGTTAAATTTGAGACATATGCTGTTACGCGTGTTCGTGGGGAGATACTTGACTACATGCGTTCGCAGGATTGGGCTTCGCCCAGCTTGCGAAAGAAGATTACAGCGATAACGACCGCTTTTGATATGTTTGAGAGCAAAAATCCAGGAAAACCAGTGGATAAAGATGTGGCTGCGGCATTGGGAATGCCTATTGAGCAAATACATAGGATATTAAATCAATCGCATATGTTCAATCTGGTGAATTTTGAAGATGCGCTGAATTCTTTTAATTCTGCAGCGGATATAAGAAGCCAGGATGAAAAGGCTCCGGAAGAAGAACTTCTGGAGAAAGAAAAGAAAGAAATTTTGGCAGAAGTTATTGAATCGCTTCCAGAAAAAGAACGAACGGTGATCACCTTATATTATTATGAGGGGTTGTTGTTAAAAGAAATAGCAGACATCTTGCAAGTTACAGAGTCACGGGTTTCACAAATCCATTCGAAAGTATTGGCAAAACTGCGCATAAAACTTGTACATCGGTTTGGAAGTGACTGATTATTCCCGAGTTTGTACGAGGATGGACTACTGAAAGGGAGTGGTGAACATGTCAGTCAAAGGTATTGACACTCAAATGATGATAACCAGATCTGCAGATTTGGTTAGAGATGCAAGTGCAATAGTCAAAAAACCTGAACTGACCCAAGAGCAATTGGCGGCGCTACAAAAGGCCGCCGCTGCGATTGAGCAGAAGAAAGTTTTGGAAACTGCAGAAGTAGAAATGGATAAAATCAGAGCGGATAAGGATGGAGGCTCAGGCTCCGGCGGCGGTGACAGCGCAGGAGGCGGCAAAGAGGACGAGGAGCATCAAGACAATGCGGCTCATAAAAATATGATGGTTCCACCGGGCGATAATGTAATCGATATAAAAGTGTAAAAAGGAAACAATGTTACATGGGAATAGAATATTACGCATTTGCGCTGTTTATTGCAGGTCTAATCTGCATTATAGCGATACTCTTTAAAGTGTTATTTTCCGATTTGCGGCGACAGAATCGGTTGCTGGATGAAAAAGAAACAAAACTCCTTAAGCTTTATCTCAGAGTTGAGGAAATTATGGAGGAATTCACTGCCCAGGCAAAAACAACATCATATGAAATCAAAGAATTTGAAAGCCGCATTGCAATGCGCACAGAACCTTTGGCATTAATCCCACAGACAGTGAAAAATGAGCAGACAACTGAGAAGCTTCCGGCATTTTTTGTCACAGTGGACTCAAACAGAATCAGGACGGCAGGCGAAGTTGTTCCGCGAGTGGAGCGGATGCTTAAAGCCGATATCCATGCACCTGAAAAAGCAATGCAAGCAAATGATGAAGCGATTTTCCAAACGTTCTTTGATGATGCGGTGGGAGCACTTTCACCGATTCCGGAGATAGATGGGAAATATAATCGTAATGAACTGATTCTTGCAATGGCTAAGGAAGGCAAAGCGGATGCTCAAATCGCAAGCGAGCTGGGCATTACACAAAATGAAGTGAGGCTTGTGCAACACATAGGAAATAGCTAACTCATTGTTTTTTGTTCTATTTTTAGGGGCTGATGCACTAAGAAATGCATCAGCCCCACGTTTTTTGCGAGCCTCTTGCTGAGGCTTTTATCCGCTCAACTGCCGTGAGCTATCCGTTATTCCGGTGCTGTTCCCGGATATTCGCTGTTGATGAGCAAAATTTCTAAGGTCTGTCCAAAGGCTGTGACATGCAGGTCAATCGTCTGCCAAGCGCCATGCTTGTTTATATCAATCAAATTGACCATGCCGGTGTTGCCTACATTCGCTTGCCACATATCGTTAATGCGGACAAATTCCATGGCATCGTCACCATCTTGATTTTGTGCCGTGACCTGCAGTTCGCTCAAGGCAATGGGTGTGTTTACACCGTCAAGCTGCACCCACGCACGAATCAATCCGGCAGCAGCTAACGATGCGTTATTGTTGTTGCCGTTGTTAAAGATATTCAGGGATAGCACAGGTTGCGTCACAAATAAGTTGTTGATAAGCCGTACTGCCACCGTCTGGTCAAAGGCTGTGACTGTTAAGTCGATGTACTGCCATGGCGCATTTTTAGTAATGTCAATCAGATTAACCAGACCTGTATTGCCTACGCCTGCTTGCCACATATCATTAATGCGGACAAACTCCATTGCATCATTGCCGTCTTGATCTTGGGCAGTCACACGCAGTCCATTTAATGCGATGGGTGTGTTTACACCGTCAAGCTGCACCCACGCACGAATCAATCCGGCGTTTGCCAGCGACTGATTGTTATCATTGCCGTTGTTAAAGATATTCAGCGAGAGTGTCGGTATCACAACAGGAGCAGCTGTTGGAATGGCAATGTTTGTATAGTTGTTGTCAATTGTAAATGAGAAGCGATCAATGCCATGCGCTGGGTTTGCACTTGGGCCTGCGATAGCCGAAGGTTGAGAGCCGCCGGTGGTAAGGATTAAAACCAGTCGATTACCGGCCCTTGCGGTGTGGACACCCGGTTGCAGGTAAATGGTGTAATCATGCCATACGCCGATGTTTGCTTGTGGGTCAATTTGCGATGCAATTCCGGCAGTGTAGCTTTCAAATCCGGCACCGGGATTGGTCAAATCCATCCAGCCTTTGGCTATTTCTCTGAATATGCCTGTTGTGTGCGCAAACTCAACCATATTGGAGTTGCGCGCGCCACCGCCTTGCCATGCTAACCAGTTGTTATTGCCCTGTTGCATATCAGAAGGAAGCAGGACACGTGCAGGGGTTGCACCCACTCTGGGTGTGCCGAAGAAATTAATGGTTGTGCCGGGAGCTGCAACTTCCACCAATTTTGCATGGACACGCAGATTATCCTGCGCTGCAGTGCCAAGCGATTCAAAGGCTGCGCGGAAACTCACTGCAACGACACCCATCACCGTTGTATCTTCCGGAAGTGTTATTGAATAGATTGCGCTACCTGCTGTAGCATAGTCCATATTGTTCCACCAGTTTAGTGCCGTACCGGGGTTTCCGGCATCAATGGCTGCATTGTTGTGCGTCAGCCCATTTGCACTATTGATTGTTACAAATCTGCCGTCAGCAGATAGGGCTGCTGCGGCGCTGGCGAAAGGTACAAATGCCGGTTCGTAGGTGTCATGAGCTACAGGGCGTGCTGCGTCTTCAGAGTCCATTCCGCTTTCGTCGAAAATCAGAAATTCTTCTGCTACAGAGAAGGAGATTGCCGTGCTGTTAAATGTATTTCCGGAGATATCTTCAACGGCAGTGTTTGCTCTGAAATGATTGCCGGTGAGCGTAAGTGTATATGTGTCGTGCCAAGAGTCGTAACCGTCCCATGCTCCGGTGGAATTGTTGTGCACGAGCACATAAGGTATTCTTTCCAATACATTGTTATCAACGTCATACAGCCAGTGACTAAACCACAAATTAAGCAGCTCGTCAAAGGTGTATTCGCCGCATTGCATAACGAAAGGACGGTGCGCTGCAGCGCCTGCACTGCCCACAGTGAGGTATGGGTTTGCATTGGCAAATGGGAATGTTGGGGTCATATGTTCCCCTTGATTCCACATCAGCCTCATAGGTACGCCTGCTGTTCTGCCTGCTCTGTACATCATCTCTGATTGTTTGGTACGAACATTGTCATCGTTGAGGCCGTGTATGATAAACATTGGCGTTTGAATACGGCTGGGGCCCCAATCTCTAAACCAGCCTTCACGGGTGTAGTCACGGCGTGCCCAGTGCGCACCGTAGTTACCTGCAAGGGCGGCTTCTTCATGCCGCATAAGCTGCGAATAACCCATATATCTTAAAAATGTGTTGCCTGGAATGCCTGTCCAATTGGGGGTGATGCCATCACTGCTTGCGGCTCTGGCTTGGGTCGTCCATGCGCCTAAGCGTGGGTTGCAGTGCCAAGCGAGTCCAACAGTGTATTCCCATGTTCCGAAAGTACCCTGTGCGTTGGTGTAATCATACCAGCTGGCGATACCGGCTACCGGGACAATGGTTCTCAGACCTTCAACACCGGTAGTGGCTAAGCCAAATTGGGTGGTGCCGGCATAGGAGCGTCCGGTCATACCCACACTGCCATTAGACCAGTCAGCAAAGACTTCGATGTTATCGGTTTTGTTGGTAAATGCTCTGGCATTTCCGGTGAGCCATTCGATGACGGCTTTGAATGCGGCGATTTCAACATCGGCGCCCATGGTGGAAAAGCCTTGGCTGTTTAGACCTGCCGGGCCATGTGCTGCAACGACAGCAAAGCCACGGACTAAGAAGTAGTCGTACCAGTTGAGGTTTTCGTATTCATATCTGACTTGTGATCCGGGTGCAGGTGGGTTTAGGTTATACGTGGCGGTGTAAGTGCCGCCGCCTGCATTTTGGGTTGCAAATTGATAAAACCAGTCACTGGTCACTGCATTTTCTACCATATACGCTACGCCTTCAACACCACGAGAGACCGAACCTTGGGCTGTGCGTGGTGTGGGTGTGGCTAAGAGCGAATAATGGCTAAATTCAGGGTTTGCAGCTAAGAATTCATCACCACGAGCACGATGCAGTGGGGATGGGTTTTGTCCAACTGTACCTTCAATGTATGGGCGAGCTTCAAATATGGTCGCAAATTCGGCGCCGTCTAGCGCTGAGTTTGGCAGTTGCACCAAAACTTTGATTAGGTCGAGTTGCCCATCGCCGTCAGTGTCATGTTCTGTTTCGACATAGACTACAAATCGAAGGATACCCTCTCCGCTGGTATCACGGATTGTAGAGTTACCGTATTCAAAAATCGGTACAGCCATGCCGTTTACAAAGTATGGTACTCTCGGCACGACGGACAATGCATTGTGAAGCCCTTGGAATTTGTCCATCATGGCAAATGTCATCGCTTGCATGATGCCTACTGTAAGTACTTGGTTGGGTTCAAATTGCCAGTTGTTAAAGAATCCTGCGGAGCGGGCAAATTCATTGTAGTTAAAATAGGGAAAATTCGGAGGCCCACCGGCAAACTGGCTGGTTTGCATTCCGGCTAAGTAAAGGAGCATGACCAGGTAGTCTTGCTGTGTTATGGGTTCTTCGGAAATTGCGGCTATGCCAAATGGATCAATGTTGATTTCTACTCCGGCGAGTATTACATTGATGGTGTTTAAGTCGGCTGCTGTTAGTCTTTGATCAGCCGGGAAGGTGCTCAAGTAGTTTAATACTACGTCTGTGGGACACGATATGACGACAATATGTTGTTCGTCCGGGGTTTCTGCAAGTACGGTAAGTGCGCCGCCCAAAATCATTACGGCAAGTAAAATGCATATGAATTGTTTGGTTATCCTTAGTGTTTTTGTCATTTTAGTCTTTGCTCCCTTTCTGAATTTTAGATTTTGTTTTTGCATTTGTGCGGATGTTGTCACCCAGCGGCAAAGTTTTTATTTGCTTCACAATCGTAAGCAGATGTGCCACCCGACACGACTTTACAAGCTGTTCCTACAACGCCCGCCATGCTACCTTAATATAGAAATGTAGCAAGACAGGTTATTCAAGTCAATGTTTTATCAGTGATGTGTATAAAAATAGAGATAAGCTGTATAAATATCGAGGCAAGTTGCAAGGACTGCTACACAATCTCACAAACTCAAAAGCAAAAACATGATAATCTCAAAAGCAAAAATGAAATAATTTCAAAAGTAAAAGCTTGATAATTTCAAAAGTATCAGGTATACTGCTTATGGGTGATTGAGTTGAAAAACAAATATTTACCAAGAATCGCCGATGCAAAACTGGCATTGGCTCTAAAAGCTATGGGAGCTGTTTTGATAGAGGGTCCTAAATGGTGCGGAAAAACCAGTACGGCAGAGCGCATTGCAAAAAGTGTCTTATATATGCAAGATCCTGATACATTTGAAGAAAACATGCTGAAAGCAAAGACGAAACCTTCGCTTTTGCTTGAGGGAGAAACACCACGCTTGCTTGACGAGTGGCAGGTTGCACCTGTGCTGTGGAATGCCGTGCGATTTGCGGTTGACAAGAGACAAGAGATGGGGCAGTTTATTCTGACAGGCTCAGTTGTCCCAACACGAACAGAAGATATGCACTCCGGAACAGGTCGTATATCCAGAATGAAGATGCGAACGATGTCGCTGTTTGAAAGTGGCGAATCTTCCGGAGAAATCTCGCTGAGAGATATTTTTGATGGAAAAACAGAGATGTTTGGAAAGTCTAAAGTTTCTCTTGAACAAGTTGCCTTTGCTTTGACTCGTGGCGGTTGGCCAGCTGCAATCAACGAGCGTAACGAAATACTTGCTATAAAAAAAGCGTCCGATTATTGTGAAGCAATAATAAACGAAGATATATCTCGAATCGACAATGTCGAAAAAAGCCCGGACAGAGTTCGAAGGCTGATGCGCTCACTATCCAGAAACATCTCATCTGAAGCAAGCACAACTACGATACTAAAAGATATGCAGGCAAATGACGAATCACTTTCTCAGGTTACGATAGACCAATACATTAACGCATTGAAGATGCTCTACGTAATTGATGATCTCCCGGCGTGGAGTCCGCGCTTACGTTCTAAGACTGCGATTCGTACTACAGCAAAACGCCACTTTTCCGACCCCTCCATTGCAACAGCGACATTAGGCGCAACAACGAGTAGACTGTTCGATGACTTTAGCACATTTGGACTTTTGTTTGAGGCGCTGTGTATCCGTGATCTTCGCATTTATGCAGACAGCCTGAATGCCGATGTGTATCACTACAGAGATGCAAAAGGAATAGAGGTTGACGCAATCATTCAAATGCATGATGGATGTTGGGGTGCAGTGGAAGTTAAAATGGGCGCAGGGGATATAGAAGAAGCTGTGCAAAATTTGATAAACTTCAAGGCCAATATAGATACGGACAATATGCATGACCCATCATTCCTTATGGTACTTACGGCAACAGAAACCGCTTTCCAAATGGAAAACGGTGTGTGGGTTGTGCCTATAGGGTGCTTGAAGAATTAATGCAGATATCTATATAACGGGTTCGAATTCACAACTACTTCCAGCCCCACCACAAACCATGCCCATAGGCTTGAGCCGATGGGCATGATATGATTCTATTACGCTTACGTTCTAGCTTGCGCCATTTGTGCGCTGCAACTCTCTTTCCGTCACAATATCGCCGGGTCTGGATTCAG
>Ga0123355_10001783_pt1 | contig 30181 bp, 15 predicted proteins | sample TergutEmb28metaG_3_FD_89872 | JGI IMG/M metagenome (GOLD analysis project Ga0123355, IMG submission 89872) | Embiratermes neotenicus P1 segment gut microbial communities from Petit-Saut dam, French Guiana - Emb289 P1 | ecosystem: Host-associated > Arthropoda: Insects > Digestive system > Gut ... | reverse complement strand
TCCGCCGCCGGCAGGCATCGGAGCTTCCTTTTCAGGGAGATCGGCAACTACGCTTTCAGTTGTGAGGAGCACTCCGGCTACCGAAGCAGCGTTTTGGAGCGCGCTTCTTGCAACCTTTGTCGGGTCGATTATACCCTTGGCTATCATATCAACATACTCGTCCTTGAGAGCGTCATAACCGTAGTTGGGAGTTTTTCCCGCATACTTTTTGATTGTGCTTACTACTACGCCGCCGTCAACTCCGGCGTTTTCGGCTATGATATGGACGGGGACGGATAACGCTTTATAAATGATTTCCGCGCCTGTTTTTTCGTCACCGCTAAGACCCTTGATAAATTTACCGAGAGGGGAGAGGACTGTAAGAAGTGCTACACCGCCTCCGGGAACAATTCCTTCCTCAACCGCGGCTCTTGTTGCGTTAAGAGCGTCCTCGACACGGAGTTTTTTCTCTTTCATTTCGACTTCGGTCGCCGCACCGACATTTATTACGGCTACACCGCCGGCAAGCTTTGCAAGGCGTTCTTGAAGCTTTTCTTTATCGTAATCGCTTGTCGTAACCTCGACTTGCGCTTTAATCGACGCGATTCTGCCTTTGATAGCTTCGTCCGCGCCGTTTCCGCCGACAATTGTCGTGTTATCTTTGTCAACCTTAACTTGTTTTGCTTTTCCGAGCATTTCAAGCGTGACATCCTTTAATTCCGTGCCTAATTCTTCGCTGACAACCTCACCGCCCGTCAAAATAGCGATATCCTCAAGCATTGCTTTACGCCTGTCCCCGAATCCGGGAGCCTTGACGGCAACACAATTAAATGTTCCGCGAAGTTTATTAAGGATAATAGTAGTTAGAGCCTCGCCCTCAATATCGTCAGCTATTATAAGAAGTTTTAGATTTTGACTGACAACCTGTTCTAATAAGGGAAGTATCTCTTGAATATTGGTGATTTTTCTGTCGGTAATAAGGATAACGGGATTATCTAATACCGCTTCCATTTTTTCGCTGTTAGTCACCATGTAAGGCGAAGCGTAACCGCGGTCAAATTGCATTCCTTCGACAATTGTAACATCGGTTTCGGCGGTTTTGCTCTCTTCAATAGTAATAACGCCGTCTTTTCCGACCTTTTCCATAGCGTCGCTGATGTATTTGCCGACGCTCTCGTCACCCGCGCTGATAGAAGCGACTTGGCTGATGGCAGTTTTGCCCGCAACGGGCTTACTGATTTTTTGAAGCTCCTTAACGGCAAGCTCGGTAGCTCCCGCGATACCCTTTTTAAGGATAATAGGATTTGCTCCGGCGGCGATATTTTTCAAGCCTTCCTTGATAATAGCTTGAGCCAAAGCACAGGCGGTGGTCGTTCCGTCTCCGGCGATATCGTTAGTCTTTGTACAGACTTCTTTGACTAACTGCGCTCCCATGTTTTGGAAAGCGTCCTCTAATTCGATTTCCTTAGCGATAGTTACGCCGTCATTAGTGATAAGCGGCGAACCGAACTTTTTGCTAAGAACAACATTGCGACCCTTTGGTCCAAGCGTCTTTTTTACGGTATTGGCAAGGATGTCCACGCCTTGCTCTAATGATTTGCGGGCCTCTTCACCCGTTAAAATTTGTTTTGCCATGATGATGGTTTCTCTCCTTAAAATTATTTATATTGATTAGTTCTCTTTTTATAGATCCTGTCAGATATACATGATCTTAATTTACGACTGCTAAGACATCATTTTGTCTCATTATCGTCACTTCACGGTTTTCAAGCTTAAACTCACTGCCCGCGTATTTAGAATAGAGTACAACATCGCCGACCTTGAGCTGCATTTTGACATCCTTTCCGTCGACAAGTCCTCCCGGTCCCACGGCGATTACCTTGGCCATTTGGGGCTTTTCCTGCGCCGCGCTTGGTAAAACAATTCCGCTCTTAGTTTTTTCTTCCGAGCTTACCGCCTCAAGTACGACACGATCAAATAACGGTACGATTTTCATTTTTTCTTTTTTCCTCCAAAAAATTTTAACTTAGCGTGGCTAAGTCTATTAATATGCCTACAGTATATTATAAAAGTTTTTGGCAGTCAAGCGTTTAGACTGCTAATTTAAAAACTTTTTGACAAAATTTTAAAATGAATACATTTACGTATACATACCCTCTATTTTGACTAATACTATAATCATGAATAATTTTAAGGATAGGCTAAAAGAACTCCGGCTTGAACGGGGACTCGGACAGATTGTACTGGCAAATGAAATCGGCGTAAGTAAGAGCGTTGTCAGTTTTTGGGAGAACGGTAAGTGTGAACCGACTCTTACTCCGCTTGTCGCGATGGCTAATTTTTTCGACGTGAGTCTTGATGTACTTACCGGACGTGAAAACTACTAGGGTAATTTTTGTCTATGTTGGCAATAATCTTTATTTATGTGGACGGTTATTGTCTTGCTTTTGACTATTCCCATTATTTTTTTGGGACTTTTTCTTTATAATACTTTAAGGGGACAAACTCCTCATTTTTTTACTTTTGATTTTTCACCTGAATCTGACGCCGATTACAAAAGCCGTGTAATTGAACTAGCAGCTTCCGTCAAACGCAAATCCGGCGGAGCGTTTAATATAAAGCCGGCCGGTAAAAATATTAAAAGGCAACGTTCTTCTTTGCATAAATTATTAGATACCGCCGAACTTCCGTTATATCTTTTGAGAGATGAATTCCGTCGTCAAAAAGTTGTTTTTTGGAAATATTATTTTACTCCGAAAAATAGCTTGTTTCCTTTGCTTTACTTTGCCGTCAGGCAGGGAGAGGGAAAAATTAACGGCAAGTCTTTGTCTAATGCAGTTAATTTTTTTAATACTGAAAAATATATGACCACTCTTGAAATAGATTGTATGAGGGATATGCTTGGGGCTATACTATTATGGTACATCGGAGAACAATGCGGAGAGCTTAATTCTTTCTGCCGAGGAGATATAGTAAGTTGTATTCCCTCAACAAAAAAAATTTATAATGCTTGCGTTAGTTTATCAATGCTTGATGATTTTTGGCAGCCGCATAAAACAAATTATATAGATAAAGATTTTATTCCTCTCAATAATTTACTAAAATATCCACGGGTACTAGCTTTAGGACAAAATATTATTACCGATAGAGGACGTGATTTTTGTGAGGTTTTTGTTGACGGAGAATCAATATTTGATACAACGGCAGTAAGTATTTCACCATATGCTTTTAAGTATACCAAAGGCGGGAGGGACATAATTACCGAAAGTATTTGTACGGTTAACGCCGGTGATAACAGTAGTTTGCTGTTATGTACTCTTTTTTCTAAGATTGGTAAGACTGTAGAAATAGAGGTGCGCGGGGTCTTTGATAATTCGGAAATTTTTATTACACTTAATGGTGTTGTATATGATATTATAAAGACCGGCGGTGTCTTTAGAGTATGGGTGGATAACAAAATAAATTTTGAGGTAATCGGGATAATTAACCGCCATTGTGAAGAACAACAAGACGAAGAAGCTCATTGGAAAAAATATTTACGTCGGCTTACCGAAATTACTTCGCCGAAATCAATTCCGCTTAATGACTTGGCTACACGCGGTCGGGACGCACTCATTCTTTCAAGCCTGCTATATAAATCCGACCCGATTGCTTCCGATATTTTATCCCGTGTATTTTACGATTGCTCTTATATAGCATTAGAAATTAGCGGTAATTCTGGATTATCACGCTTTATTTCTCTTCTACCTTCTCTTAAATATGCCAAACAATTTGCTTCTTTTGAAGTATATCTTATTTTTCACCAAAGGGACAACAGTCTTATAGACTATCAAAAAGAGATAAGTGATTTATTAAAAGATAGACCTTCCGATTTTGTTCATCTTATAAATACCGCTGTTACTCCGTTTGACGGAAATTTTTATTACGAAAACAGCCCTAATCCGATTATAAAAATATTTCCGTCCGATAATTCATTACCCGTAATTACTAACTCCCTATCAATAAATATACCTCTCCCTCAAATATCCACTCCAAATCCCTCGCTTAATACAAAACTCAGTGATTACGCTCAAATAAGTGTAAATCAAATATTTAACTCCGCGCCTATTTACTACGGTATAACAGGTCAACTTACTTCAGCTTTTTTACTTCCATATATTTCACTTGAAACACTAAAGGATTTTATCTTACATTTTTGTAATTTACAAGAGAGGCACGGCGAAATTTACGGAGCATACCAAAACGGCTCGTTACTTGCAGGTTTAGTAGCTCAATACATTCAAGTTAGCGGAGAAACCGATTTTCTATTAAAGCGCACCTACTACAAAGATAAATCACTAGGAACAATTTTAGAACATGCTTTACGTTCAATAGAATATTGTCATTATAATAATTTAACAATGCCGCTAACATATGAATTTTTGGGTAAGTTTTTGCCTTATATAAAAAACTCCCGTACGTTAAAAAATTGCCTTAATATTATTTCCGTATCTTCCCCGACATATAATGACCCTGACTATCCCGGAATACTTTTTCACTCCTTTGTGGAAAAGACATTGGGGATAACTAAACAAAATGTGGATACTTTAAAATTTAATCCTAAATTACCCGGACTATGGAAATCTTGTGATATAATATTAAATAATACAACCTATCAATTATTACGTCAAAATAACTCTAATATAATAATAGAAGAAGATGGAAGAGATTTAATAAAGGATACAATATGCGTAAAAGGACGGGAAGGAAAATTTGTAAGGGTAAAGTATTAATTATTAACCTGTTTGTGTATACTGTGGATATATTCACACACCATTAATTGTATCAAAAAGTATATAAAATTAATAAAAACTACAATATATTGTGGTTTGCTTAGTTGTGCACATATCCACAGTTTATAATAATTATATTAATATATATTTATTATATTAATATAACATAAGGTAAACGATTGATTATTGAATATATGTATGATATAATAATTTATACTTGATATGGATTTATTTGATTATACGGAAAATGTAAAAAAAACGGCGCCGCTGGCCGACAGAATGAGACCGGTAGCTTTGAACGAAATTTTTGGGCAAAAGCATATACTTACCAAAGGGAGCTTACTTTTTAGAGCGATAGAAGCGGATATGCTCGGAAGCTGCATTTTCTTTGGTCCTGCCGGTACTGGTAAGTCGACATTAGCTTCATTGATAGCAAAAAAAACGGGAGGTATGTCAATTAAGCTTAATGCCGTAAGTAGCGGCGTAGCCGACGCTAAAGCGGCTATTGAGGAAGGGCGCAAAAATAAGTCGATGTATAAAAAAAAGACTTATTTAATATTAGATGAGTGTCACAGATGGAGTAAGGCTCAATCGGACAGTGTACTTGCGGCGGTGGAAGAAGGTATTATAATATTACTCGGTACAACAACAGAAAATCCTTATGCGTCGCTTACTCCGGCTATAGTATCCAGATGCAGGATATTTCAATTACAACCGTTATCGGATGACGATATTATAGAGGGATTAAAAAGAGCGGCAACCGATACTGAGCGGGGTTTAGGTTCACTCGGAGTAGATATTACTGAGGACGGACTGGCACAGTTTGCTTATTCGGCAAGCGGTGATATGCGTAACGCGCTTAACGGTCTTGAATTAGCCGCTCTCACCACTCCGGCGGGAAGTAACGGACGCATAACTATAGATAAAAAAGTTGCGAGTGAGAGTATGCAGGCAAAAACTATCAGTATAGACCAAAGTCTTTACTACGATATGTTGTCAGCATTATGTAAATCTTTACGCGGAAGCAACCCGTCGGCATCATTATATTGGGGAATGCGTCTTATAGAAAGCGGCTGCGACCCTCTTACAGTTGCCAGAAGGGTAGTGGCGCATGCCTCCGAAGATGTGGGAATGGCTGACAGTAACGCGCTTATTATGGCGGTAGCAGCCTTTGATTCGGTTAAAAATCTCGGAATGCCAGAGGGGAGGTTAGCTCTATCTCACGCTATAATATATGTAGCTAACGCACCTAAATCTAATGCTGTTTGTGTTGCAATGGGAGAGGCTGTTAAAGATGCTCAATCAACCGCCAATAATAATGTCCCGTCATATTTAAGAGACCGTAATTACAAAACTCCCGACGATGACGGTACGCCGTATAAATATCCGCACGCCTATCCGAACGGCAAAGTAGAGCAGGAATATATGCCGAATGAGCTACGGGGAAAGGATTATTTTAAGAATTGATTTATTATTTTCAAACATCATTGCTCCTCGCAATGACAATTAGTAGACGGTTTAGAAACAAGGAGTTAATAACCAAATGCTACAAATAACTAATCTGACAAAAACTTATGCATCCTCCGTTAAGGCTGTTAATGGGCTTAATATTACACTTCAAAAGGGTGAAATTTTTGGTTTTTTAGGACCTAACGGAGCAGGTAAGACCACTACAATTAAGGCTCTTACAGGTATTTTACCGTTTGAAGAAGGAACCATTACCATTGACGGGGTTGATATCAAAAAAGATTCTACAAAAGCAAAACGTTTGATAGGATATGTTTCTGACAATCATGTAATTTATGATAAGCTTACAGGCAGAGAGTATGTTAATTTTCTTGCTGATGTATACGGCGTATATAAAGATGAACGGGAGTCAATTAAAGAATTAATAGATAAATTTAGTTTGACCTCCGCATATGACAGTCAAATTAAAACCTATTCCCACGGAATGAAACAAAAGATAAGCGTAATAGGAGCATTAGTCCACAGCCCTAAATTGTGGGTGTTGGACGAACCTCTTACCGGACTCGACCCTCAATCTGCATTTGAACTAAAATCACTAATGCGTTTGCATTGCGACAGAGGAAATACGGTATTTTTTAGTACACACATACTGGAAGTTGCCGAAAAACTGTGCGACAGAGTGGGAATAATAGTAAAAGGAAAATTAGTGGTGTTAGGAACTCCCGAGGCGGTGGCGAGAGAAAGGGGCAAGACTCTGGAAGAAGTATTTTTGGAATTAACTAAATAAATACGGGTCATTGCGGAGCGTAGCGACGCGGCAATAAATTTTAATAATTATGAAAGCATATTTCCTTCTCTTAAAATTAATGCTCCGGCACGGGCTTCGCGGCGACCGAAGCAACGGCAAAAAACGCAACTATATTATATGGTTTGCATATGTTGCTATTGCTGTAACTTACGTTGTATTTACGGCTGTTTTTGTTGTACCGTTTTCTTTTGTGTTAGGATACGGCTTTGGTGAAGCGGGAATGATGGCGGAGCTGGTCACATTTTTTCTTCTTATTTCGGCAGGTCCCGTTTTGGTGTTAGGTTTAATCGCGTTAGTAACAAATCTATATTTTGCCCGCGATGCCGAATTTTTTGCTTATTTGCCTGTAAAAGGCAACAGCATCTTTTTTGCAAAGCTGACGATGGTTTATTTGATTGAGCTAATTATTGCCGTTGCTATGGCTTTGCCCATGGTTATCGCCGCAGGAGTGGGGGCGGCAGTTGCGGGGGCTGACATAACCCCGCTGTATTATATTTTTTCTATTTTAGGCATATTGGCAGCGCCTATGCTAATACTTCTTATCGCGGCTATCATCTCGCTTCCGGCAATGTATATTATATCATTTTTTAGGGCGCGCGGGGCGGCCACTTCTATCGTCATTATCCTGTTATTCGGTGTAATAATGGCGATATACTCGATTGTGATAGGTCTTGTAAGCACAAGTCCCGCCGAGGGGAATATTATAGATTTTAACCAAATTACCGAAACTATGATTGGAGCGATGTCAGGCGGTCTGGGAATTTTAAGGTATGTGCTTTTGCCGCTTTACGCTTTGGTCGCGTTAGGTACTAACCAATCATTATGGGGACTCGACCGAATAACGGGGATAATTGTTAATATATTGCTTTTTGTCACAATTTCCGCGTTTATAGTAACAATCGCCGGCTTTATTAGCGGAGGAATTTATCAAAAGGGAGCGGCGGCGCAGCTTGAGGGTCGAGGTAACGCAAAGCAAAAAAAGGGGCGCGATACGGTAAATTCGGCAAAACAAGCGCTTACAAAGCGTGAATGGCGGGAAATGTTCCGTACGCCGTCCTTTGCTTTCCAGTGTCTTTCGGGTGCGGTGATAACCCCGCTTATGACATTAGGCACCGTTTTTTTTATGAGAGGTGCGGTAATTTCTGAAGAATCCGTCTACGGAATCGGACAAACGGTTCTTTTGAGTGTTATTCCTCTTATGGTATTATTTTTTACTATGACAATGGGAGTTAATCTCAATATCGGAGCCAGCACGATAATCAGCCGCGAGGGCAAGACATATTATTACGCTAAAATCCTGCCCGTCGATTACAAAACACAATTTGATGCAAAAATCCGTGTTTATTATCTTCTCTCGGTTGTTTCGTTACTTACTACCGTAGCCTTTGCTATAGCGATTTTTCCTGCGGCATGGTATCACTTTTTAGCAATGAGTGGCTTTTTGGCAATATATGCCTTTGCCCATATCCACTTCGCGTCCGCTTTTGATTTAGCTGACCCAAAACTTAACTGGACTAACCCCTCAGCCGCCGTCAAAAATTCCAAAAACGTCCTCATACCTTATTTTGTCGGCATGGTTATAAGCGTCGGATTAATGATGCTTTTTGCCGTGCCGTATTTTCTTTTGAGTATTTTAATTCCAGGCACAATAGGCTCAAGAATAACCGCAACAATAGTAGCGTGGGGATTATTATACACGGCGGTAACGGTGATGGCTGTTTTGTTTAGACGCCGTGCCGTAAGAAAATTGGATATGTGGTATGAGAGGATGTACAGTTAACGGTCACACTTTATTGCCGAATTGGTCCTCTATACCCAAAAGATAGTCTATCGTCACATCAAAAAACTTAGCAAGAGCGCATAATCCCTCAAAGCTGGTTCTTTTTTGACCGGTTTCCCATTGACTTATATGATTACTGGCAAAATTTATCTCTTTTGATAATTGGGCTTGAGTCAATCCCCGCTCTTCACGCAACTCTTTAACTCTTGAATGAAATATATGCATATAAAAATATTACCCTAGTAGGGAGTTTTTTGCTTGACATAATCCCTAGTGGGGAGTATAATAAATAGTATGGACAAATTATTTGCAGATATACTATTCTTGTTGTCTAAGGACTTAGAAAAATTATTCGACAGTAAGTGCTACCAGTTACTTAATCAAATATATGAAATTATTTTTATAGAACAATCCGATGCCGATTGTGTCGACCAAATTGTAAAAGTCTTTGACGACTTAGAAGACGCCGCCGGAATGCCGTGGAGGGAATTAGCTATAATGAGAATGTGGAGAGAAAATAATCTTTCAAAGTAACAAATTAAAATAATGAAAAAAACACAAAAAATGCTTGACATTATATATTAAAATACTGTATAATAACATGCAACAAGAGCGAAGGTTCGCCTTATTGCGTATTATATACAGATTATAAGGCACATCTTTTTTCGGGTGTGTCTTTTTGTTTTAAAGTAATGACCGGCTTTTAGCCGGTCTGTAAAAGAGGGTACCCTCTTTTACATTATAGCTCACAGAGCTATAATGTAAATAAAAACATTAACAACTACAAAAAACCTCTAATTAGGAGATAATTATGAAAACAAAAATCAAATCAGTTTTTGCGGTGACTCTACTATTTGCGCTTATGTCGCTAGTGACACTGGGTGTAAGTTTTGCTACGCTTAGTGACAATGCGAGAGCCGAACAGGGGATAATGCCTGCGTCTACTCTTACAGCGCCGACAGGATTAAGGATGGGCGGAACGCATACTCCGGGAAACAATCAAATGTCTTGGAATGCTGTACCCGGCGCCAATCGATACGCAATGTATCTTTTGCTTCCCGGTTCGGTTGAATGGACTAACAGAGGTCAAACCTTAGGAACAAATTCGGCTAATTTCTTTGTTCCTCAGGCAGAGATGAACCGAGGACAAGTAATTTACGCGAGGATTCAAGCAGGAATTGCAGAAGATACGGCTGTAGGTGCGCCTTTAATCGAAACGGGTCCGTTTTCGTACGCCAGATTGGTGCCTGTCCTTTCCGGTACGACATGGGTAATCCAAGCAGAGCCGGGGACAAGATATGTGCCTGTGGTTTCCGGAGGAATTAACTTACTCCCAAGGGGTGTAGGTATAATTACAGGATTAATTACAGCCTTGCCGGACGCCGGAAATGTCACTTTAGCCGATGCGGCGGATATAGAATTTGTGCGTCAAAGATTTACTGCAATAGCTGATGCTACACAAATGACGGCAGGGGATTTGCCTGCCGGAGTGTATGACCGCTTTACGGATATAGAGGCGGCGCTTGTTGCTCTCGATAACCAAGCTGTAGCCGATGTAATAGGCCTAATCAATATTATACCCGATGTTAATCTACTGGATTACACGCTTCACGCGGCGCAAGTTGCCGCGGCAAGATTAGCCTATACCGAGTTAAGAGCCGACCGTTTTAGGGATTTAGTAACAAACATCAACGATCTAATCGCCGCCGAAGCGCAAATATTCTGGCTAAGACATTTTGAAGTTAATATTACCGCTCCCGCGGGCAATATTCTAACCTTTGTAATTGAGCGTGAGTGTGAGGACAATCCGGGAACAATGATTGTTGTAAATGACGGAGACCCTGTACGCAACATGACCGAACTTACCGTCACATGGACGGCAGCTACTAATTTTGCGGGACAGCTTTTTAATAACGGCGAGATTGTTCCGCTTAGGTATGCTGATGTTATTACCAATCAAAGCGCAGTGTTTACTCTAACAGAAGACTCTCATTTTGAAATGAGGGCATTTGATAGAACAATGATGGCGAACGGTTTAAGGCTAATGGACGAATTCAGGTCAATGGATTTGCTAGTCGGACTCGGCGAGCTTGGAGATGTTGTTCCGGGGAATTTCTCTCCCGACGATTATCAAATAACCTCTATTGCCGGCACGGAGGGTCAAACACATGTATTTTTGCGGTTTAGAGTAAGAGTAGCCGCACTTGGTACGGGAGCCGGACAAAATGCGAATGTGAGGGTTTTTGCAACTAATGCCGCCGCCGAGGCGTGGTACGACGATCCGGTCGGAACCGGGTCTTTAGGCGAAACTCCGAGAGAGCAACACGGAAATGTCATTTTTACCGGTGCTGCCAGACCCGGCGGATTGCCGGTAGCCAGCCACGGAGGCTTTGTTGTACGAAATGTATTAAGGTATGGCGCGCCGACCCGAATCGGTACAATGGTTAACAACCAGCTTGTTTTGGACGCTTCGTTCCAAGCGCAATACGATGCGTTAGTGGCAGAGCTTGCCAGACTTCACTTTACTGTTCAACCTATTGCCGAGCAGTGGTTTAACACCCCCGGTAACAGACCCGAAGAAACTACTAACAGGACAAACAGAGACTGCGAGTTTATGCTAAGCAGACAAGTGGTCGCCAATCAAGGCATAAGAGGAATAACTAGCGTTGCATTTAGTTTCCGTATATTCGGGTGCGAGGATTGGGCTCGTTCCTCTACGGCTAGAGGACGGTCAAATGATTTAGGGGGAACCTCGTCGTATGTACATCACGGCAATATTTCTTTCGGAGCCAGCACCGGAAATACCGGCACTATTCCCGCAATAACCGAGACTGTGAGTTCAACCCTTTTAAGAGAGGCGATACAAGCGTTTTATGCCGGAACTCCCGTGCCCGCCGTTCCTCTCTTGACTGCTCCGCAAGCCGCACAAGCCGAGAGTATCAGAGCGGGAATGGTCGCCAGAGGCTTTACAAGCGTAGCGCTTACAACCCGCAGCACCTTTGCTCATATTGCCGGAACCAGCGGAAGTAACGCAAGTATCCTTGTATTTTCTAACGATGCCGAGGCAACAGCCTTTTATAACAACCCGACACTAATAAACGGAACTCCCTTTGCCACTAGCGCGACGCGGATTATAAGGCGCTATGGTAATATTGTTGTCTATAGTAATGCGGATGGATTATTAGGTGTGGCAAGGGCATTAATAATGCTGAGAGACCTTGGGATTGCCGTCGTGCCCAGCTCGGATATCCCTCAATCAACGGTTACGCTTCCCAATCCCGCTAATATAGCCGGTCTAAACACAATTACCGTCACGGGCAACGGACCCGACGGTACAAATATTGTCAGCGGAGACCCTGTATATCTAGGGACACAAATTGTTATATCGTGGACGCTTGCTGATTATCACCAAGCAACATTAAATGTCACCGGCGGTACGATTGCAACAGCGGCAGCGGTAAATGAAGGAGTTTGGACGGCGACGGTTAATGTGACAACCAATGCCGTAACGATTGCTATAAATATAGCGCAAGTATGGTTTAATACCACGGTAGATTCGGAGATTGACGCTACCTTTATTATAAGCGGAGAGGAAGTTGCACACGGAGATAGAGTTCCTCACGGCTCTCTCGTAACCATTACATGGACGGTTGACGCCGGATATTATTCTTTCCTAAGTATTAACAGCGTATCTATCACAACAGGTATCACAGGTGAGGGCACAGTAGCTAATCCTTTTGTAACAACTCATAGAATACTGGGAGATGTGACGATTGTACTTCACGCAACGGACGGCGAGGGCGCGGACACGATAGCTGTCCAAAATGTTATTGACCTTATCAATGCGCTCCCTGCACCCGCGAGCTTAATGCTAACTCATATAGAGGCGGTAGAGGACGCTCATGAAGCATACCTTGACCTAAGACCCGACTTGAGAGCGCGTGTAACTAACATAGCTGATTTATTAGCGGCATTGGACAGAGTTGAATATCTTACGACAATGTTTGAGATAAACGGCGGTGCTCAGACGGGAGTTACTGCCAATGTTTCCGCCGATGGGGCAGGGCTTGTAGTAGTGGGAACCGAGTCGTGGCTTGAAGCAAGACGCGGAACAATCCTTACTCTCTCGTGGCAGGTCGCAGCAACTCACGAGGCAGAGCTATGGATTAACGGGGTGCAAGTCACCTCCGGAATTGCATATACTGTCGGAACATTCTCCTTTGAGCTAGCGCCTGTTCAAGCTAATCTGAATATTGAGCTACGCACCTTTTTGATATTTCAAGTGGTTGTGTCCTACGACAGCGGAATTGAAAGCTTTTTGATTTGGGTTGACGGGGATGATTTGCGGACTCCCGCGCTTGTAAGCGGTACAAATTATGTTAGACTTGGGGTGAGCTTTAGAGTCTTGTGGACAGCTCACGACGGACACGCGGGGTTCTTGCACAACCCGGGCGGGGCTATGCCGTTACTTGCTCCGCAGGAAGGCGGAATATTTATTCCTTGGGGAGAAATTGTCGGAGGGTTGGCTCTTCGAATCGTATCGCGTGATATTGCTGATGTTAATGCAAGAAACACCTTAGCGGAGGAGCTTAGGTCAATCGGACTAACTGCAACTAATTGGAATATGTACGACGCTTTTGTAATTTCTGTTACAGGAAGTGTATTAGGAACGGTTATAGGAGCATCCGGCACAGGCAATAGTATCGTATTTGAGCTCTTTGGTGACGAGGCTGACGCTATATACTGGCATGGTAGAGAAGGCGGTATCCGTGTCGGCAGAGCACTTATTTATAGCGGAAATCCTGTCGGCAGACAATTTATCGCTGACGCGTTTGAGCACGGGTTAGCTGTCCCTCTCTTACAACTATTGAGTCAAACTGGCGCAAATGATTTGACGCTTACACACAGACGGTATATTACGGCGGCGCGGTTATCTTACAGCAGAATGACTTCAGCGCAGCAAACCGCTTTTGATCCCGTGCTATACGCTTTCTTGGTTGCGGCAGAGGCTAGAATGGGTCTTCTTGATATGCAAGCCGAGGTTGTAGCGATTAACACCCAAATACTTCTCTTAGCGACGCTTAACGAAGCGGCGGCTCTTTCGGACGCGATTGATGTTATTGATAAGCGTATAGCCGATTGGACCGGAACACCGTTAGCCGGAGTAAACGAAACAGAACTAGAGCATCAAAGAAGCCGAATGCTGGCAATACCGTATGTTACTCCCGTTATAGCGCTAATTAACGCTTTGCCGGAGATTAATGCGATAACACTAAACGATAGGACGCAAATTGAGTACACCGGCGATGCATTTGATGCGTTGACCGCTGCTCAAAAGCCCTTTGTAACAAATCACGCTGTTTTGGCGGCGGCAATCACCAGGCTCGTCGAATTACAGCAGGCACAACAACAGTTGCAAGACCTTGTGGACTACTGGAGCGTTGCCGATATAAGCGGTTACACAGCGGCTTCGCAAGCGGTACTGCTTTCGGCTTTGGGTCATGCGCAGCTTGTTTTGGGTAGCTCTAATATCACTGCGGGACAAATCGCATTTGCAAAGACATTTATAGACACGGCGGTAGAGGCGCTTACTCTGCCTCCTGCAGAGGTAGATACCGAGGACTTAGAGGACTTGGTAGCCGATATGCTGTTAGAGACGCAAGACGATTGGTCAGATGTGTCTTGGACAGTATTCTTAATGGCGTTAGCTAATGCGCAAGCTGTACTTGCCGGCAATCCGACACAGGCTCAAGTAGATGCGGCATACGCTATGCTGAATGTTGCCTTTGACGGTTTGTCCGAAGAAACCGGAGCACAAGGACCTGCCGGACCGCAGGGACCACAAGGAAATCCGGGTAATGACGGAGCGCAAGGACCGCAGGGAAACCCGGGTAACGACGGAGCACAAGGACCGCAGGGAAATCCTGGCAATGACGGAGCAGACGGAAGCGGCGGGTGCGGAAGTGCCGGCGTAGCGGCGGGGCTAATGCTATTATTTGTGGCTACGGGCGCGGTGTTTATATTCAAGAAGAGAGATTAGTCAGGATTTTCTAAATTAAGACTAATTACAAACAAGCTCTTTCCCGCACGGGACGGAGCTTGTTTTTTTAATGGAATTTTGACAGGGATAGTTTTTTGCAATTTTATGTTAAAATGCTTGACTTTTACGATAAAAAATGATATACTAGCGGATAAAACATACACACTATTACTTCTATTAAGCTAAAACGTCAAGCAGTTTGTTGGTAAAACAATGTAAAACAAAACAGGAGGCAATATGAGATTCAAAGTCAAAATACTTGCTATTACAATGTTTGTTGTACTTCTCGCGGTGTCGGTTTTTACACTGTCGGCTTGTAATGGCGGCGGCGATCAGCCGGATAACAGACCTCCCGCATCAACCGCGCCCGACGGGAATATGATAACTCCGCTTACGGCTTTTGACGCTGTATACGGGCAGACGCTTGCCGACCTTGTTTTACCCGTTGTTACCTCACCTGCCGCTCCGCTTATAGCGGGAACATGGGCATGGGTAGAGCCGGCGACAACATCCGTGGGCAATGCGGGACACAGGTATTTTGATGTTAGGTTTAATCCTGCTGATACCGTCTTTTTTTCTGTGATACGTCAAGTTAGGGTTAATGTGATACAGGCGAATCTTCCGGTCGAAGCTGTGACTACCCCCGAACCGCTTAATGCCGTTTTTGGTCAAACTTTAGCGGATTTAACATTGCCTGTAGTCACGGCTCCCGTTTTACCGCTTATAGCCGGCGTGTGGACATGGGTAGAACCCGTTACGACTCCCGTAGGCGATGCGGGAGACAGATATTTTGAAACCGTATTTGCTCCTGTCAACACTAATTTTGCTTCCGTAACGCGCAAAGTAAGAGTCAATGTCAGTCCTCTTGCGGCGCCCGCCGCTCCCGTACTTGACGCGGTAATGTGGGTAGACGGATTGACTCTCGCGGGAATTGTTTTGCCGACGGGTTGGGCATGGGAGAATCAAGCAACTATACTTAACGCGGGCACCTCAAATCATCCGGCTAATTTTGTTTTAGCCAATCATCAATCGGCAAACAATGTAATGGTATCCGTTACAATCAATCCGATAACGGCACCCGGCGTGCCGACCCCCTCCGTAATATGGACAAACGGTCTCACCTTAGCGGATGTTTCCTTACCCGAAGGTTGGACATGGGTAAATTCCGCGGTTAGTTTGAGTGTGGGAGATAATCAACAATTTCCGGCTAACTTTGCCTTAGTCAATCATCAATCGGCAAGCGCTCTGATATCTGTAACGGTTAATCCTATTCCGACTCCCGAAGTGCCGGTGCCGGAGGCAGTCGCGTGGACGTCCGCGCTAACTTTAGCCGATATTATTTTGCCGGCGGGTTGGACATGGGCAATCCCCGCGACGATATTAAATGCGGGCACGGCTAATTTCCCGGCAAATTTCGCGTGGGCTAATCATCAACCGGCGACTAATGTAAATATATTTGTAACGGTGACCCCGACTCCGACGCCTAACGCGCCGACGGTGGAGCCGGTAGTTTGGATATCAACACTTACTTTAGCCGATATTACTCTTCCGGCAGGATGGACATGGGCTACTCCAGAAGAGGCATTAAATGCAAGCAATAATCAACAAAAACCCGCAAATTTTGCTCTTGCTAATCATATATCGGCAACTAACGTAATGATATCGGTAACAGTTGACCCGGCTCCCGTTCCGGCTGTTCCGACAGTAACTACGGCAGTTTGGTCGGCCGGTCTAACCTTAGCCGATTTCGACTTGCCGGCAGGGTGGACATGGGCAAATCCAGATACGATACTTAACGCGGGAAGCAATCAACAACATCCGGCTAATTTCTCACTCGCCAATCATGAGTCGGAAAACAACATATTGATTTCGGTGACGGTTACTCCCGCGCCGGCACCCGCCGCGCCCAAGACATTCCCGACGGCGTGGTTTTACGGAATAACGCTTGCCGATGTTCCGTTGATGTACGGGTGGATATGGGCTGCTCCCGAGACTCCGCTTGTAATCGGCACTGCCGATTTTTCCGCAGTATTTAACGTGGCAAATCATATGACAGCGGAAAGTCAAATATCCGTAACGGTTGATTTGATGGTTTTTGCAGGATTTGCGTCCCAAACACTCGGCGACGTTACATTGCCGACGGGATGGGAATGGGTAGCGCCGCCCGCTACACCGGTAGGAGCTGTCGGTTTGAGAGAACATAACGCGAGAAATACAGCTACTAATGAAACGTTTGTTTTAGTTGTAGATGTTGTAGTCTTTGTTTCTGTAAGCACCGGAGATCATCACGCATTAGCGCTTGACAGTCGGGGCAGGATATGGTCGTGGGGTAGTGATGCTCACGGAAGGACGGGACACGGAATTGCATCGGAGGAGGGAAATACCCCCAGACCTCGATTGATAACTCATGTTTTTGACAGAGACACTAATAACCTTATAACCGCGCCGGTATTTACGGCGGTATCGGCTTCGGGAGGGTCGGGGCATTCTGCGCTTTATAGCGGATTTAGTATTGCGCTTGATTACTACGGAAATCTTTGGACATGGGGCGGTAATGCGAGCGGTCGGACGGGTCACGGCGTCACCGCCGGTAATATTTTGCGTCCCCGTATGATAACTCAAGTCTATGACAGAGACACTAATAACCTTATAACCGCGCCGGTGTTTACTGCGGCAGATGTCGGTGCCGCTCATGGCATGGCGCTTTGCGAAGACGGTCGCGTTTGGACATGGGGCTTTAATTCAGGCGCCCGCACGGGTCAAGGCATTGCCGGTCAAGGGGCTATTTTGCGTCCGCGCATGATTACTGTTGTTTTTGAAAATCCGGTTACTTTTCCTCTTGAGACTAACAATGCCGTAAATATAGCTACTATAGCTATCGGACATAATGCTTTTCCTGTATTTACATTAATAACCGCAGGGGTGCATTCCGGCTTTGCCATTGACGATAACTACAACATATGGTCTTGGGGTACTAATGCGAACGGCACAACAGGTCACGGCATAACACCGGACGCCACTTTTCGCCCGCGCAGGATAGCGCTGATATATGCACAAGTAGAAGGAGAGTGGACGACACCCCCTACGCCTAATTTTGTAACGGTGAGCGCGTGGTACCGTTCCGCCGCTGCAATTTGCCAAGGCGGCCACCTCTGGACATGGGGAAACAATACAGTTCATCAGACGGGTCAAGGCACAAATCACGGCAACTTTACGCGCCCGCATAGACTTACGCAGGGATTCAACGGAGATAATCAATCCCCTCCGGTTTCTTTACCTAAATTTTCGACGGTAAGGGTCGGCTGGGGTTGGATGTCGGCGCTTTGCGAGGACGGGGATATTTGGACATGGGGTGTCAATGGTGCGGGAAGAACGGGACACGGAATAGTTTCGATGGATACTAACCGTCCCCGTCTTATTACGGAATTTATCGGAGTTGCAAGCGGTAATACACCTCCCGGATTTGTGGCATTAGGCGGAGGGGATAGTGCGGGTACAGCAATCTGTGAAGATGGCCGCATATGGTCTTGGGGAAATAATCAATTCGGTATAACGGGGCATGGTGTCAATAGCGGCAACACGTTAAGACCCAGGCAGATAACCGAACCGGCATAAAAAAAATTACTTTTAGCTAAATAAAACTCAAAAATAAACAAACCCTATTACGGAGGATAAAAAAATGAGACTTAAAGCAAAACTACTTACCTCAATTATGCTTATCGCACTTGCTTCAGTGTCGGTTTTTGCGCTTACGGCATGCGGTAACGATGACCCTGCCGACCCAGCAACGCCTACCTATACGGTGCCGGCGAATATAACGGCGACATACGGGCAGACATTAGCCGATATTGCTTTGCCTGCGGGATGGGCGTGGGAGGCGGCGGGTACGACTGCCGTAGGTAACGCGGGGAACAGGACACACTATGCGGTGTTTACCCCCGAATCGGATGTTTACTATCCGGTTAGACGCGCTGTAACGATAGTTGTAGGGCAAGGGGCGCTTGCCGAAAATACCGTGGCGGCGGTGCCGGATTTTAATGCGACATTTGGACAGACTCTTGCCGACCTAACGCTGCCGACAGTTCCGGCGACTCCGACTGCTCCGCTTGTTGCCGGAGCATGGGCATGGGTGCAGCCGGTCACCACTTCGGTCGGAGATGCCGGTTACAGATATTTTGAAGCCCGTTTTACTCCGGTTAATGATAACTTTGCGCCTCTAACACGGAACATAAGAGTTAATGTTGCCCCGCTATCGGCTCCGACTGCACCGTCGGCTCCCGCCGCGGTAGTATGGACTACCGGGCTAACACTCGGAAACATTGCGCTTGATACAGGCTGGACCTGGAATAATCCCGCTACGGTGTTAAATATAGGGACAAATAATTTCCTTGCAAGTTTTGCTTTAGCAAATCATGATTTGAGGGCCGACATATTGGTGCCGGTAACGGTTAATCCTGCGGCGGCTCCTAGTGTTACGGCGCCTGCTGTTGCGCCGGTCGTATGGGCTGGGGGACTAACTTTGGGCGGTATTACGCTTGACGCAAATTGGGCATGGGTACTACCCGTCAATACTGCGCTTAACGCCGGAGTCGATCAACCTTTTTATGCGATATATTCAAGAGTTAATCATCAACCGACAGCGCCCATTAGACTTTTAGTAACGGTTAATCCGGCGGCGGCACCGTCTGTTACGGCACCTACTGTTACGCCGGTCGTATGGACTACGGGGTTGGAACTCGGCGACTTTACACTTGATACTAATTGGGCATGGGTACTACCTGCTAATACTGTGCTTAACGCCGGAGCCGATCAACCTTTTTATGCGATATATTCAAGAGTTAATCATCAGCCGACAGCGCCTATAAGAATAAATTTGACAATTACTCCTGCGCCTGCGCCAACCGCGCCGGCAACACCCGCCGCTGTAGTATGGCAGGTTGGACTGACACTTGAAGATATCGCGCTTGATACAGGCTGGACTTGGAATACTCCGACTACCGCGCTAAATGCGGGCACGGCGGATTTCCTTGCAAGTTTTGCTTTATCTAATCACGATTCAAGAGCCAATGTATCAGTGACGGTAACGGTTAATCCCGCGGCGGCGCCGTCTGTTACCGCGCCGATAGTCGCGGCGGTAGTATGGACAACGGGATTAGAACTGGGAGATTTTACACTTGATACTAATTGGACATGGGTTTTACCTTTAGATACGGCGCTTAACGCGGGAGAAAATCAACACTTTTATGCCGTGTATTCGAGACTTAATCATCAACCGACAGAACCTATTAGAATTTTAGTAACGGTTAATCCGGCTCCCGCTCCCAGCGTTACACATCCAGTTATAGGAGGTTTTTTGGGGCTCCCGATGACGGGAAGCGATATGACGCTTGCCAACATCAATCTTAATGCAGGCTGGGCATGGGTAGATTCGACTACGCCGGTTAATGCAGGACGTGATCAAACAGCCCCTGCTGTTTATACAAGAACTAACCATTTGCCGACGGCGCCTATAAATGTAACTTTCCATATAATGTGGCTAACAATGCCCGGTGCGCCGTCGATAGTCGGCACTGTTGTATGGACGCCGACTCTAACACTTGCTGATGTGCTTCTTCCAAGCGATTGGTATTGGGTTGCTCCGGCAACTTCGTTGTCTAATGCCGGCCCTAATCACGGTTATGCGCGCCGTATCGGTCCAAATTATAATCCGGCAGTTTCAAGAAGAGTAGAGTTTACAGTCGCTCCGACGGCGGCTCCGACAGATTATATTGCGCCGGAATTTGCCCCTGTTACGTGGGCGCCTGCGTTAATTCTGGGAAGCTTCGTTTTTGTTAATTCCGATTGGACATGGGTATTACCTGCGAATACAGCGATTGGCGCGGGCGATGATCAAGAGTTTTACGCGGTTTATACAAGACCTAACCATTTGCCTACAGAGCCGATACAAATATTATTAACTGTTAATCCCGCGGCGGCTCCAAGCGCTCCCGGACCCTTTGAAGCGACTTATTTTGAAGGAATTACTCTTGCGGCTATTTCTTTAGCGGCTTATGCGGGTTGGTCGTGGGCGGCGCCCGCAACTCCGCTTACGGGAGGGACGAATACCTTTCCCGCTAATTTCGCGCTTGCTAATCATACGTCGAGTACTGTTCAAATAACTGTTACTATAACCGTGCCGACTGCGCTTTTAAATTTTGTTTATGTCAATTCGGGAGAAAACCATAGCTTAGCGTTGGATAGCCTAGGGAGAATATGGTCATGGGGCGGCGGCGGCAATGCCAGAACAGGACACGGAGACACAGCCGACCGTATGAGTCCGACAATGATCGCGCGTGTTTTCGCCGGCGCGGATCCGACAACCGATGTGTTAAATATAGGTGATTTTGGATTCCCCGTATTTGTCGCGGTGGCCGCCGGAATTCAAAACAGCTTGGCGTTAGATAATCAAGGCGGGATTTGGGCATGGGGAAACAACAACAACGGGAGAAACGGCAACGGACTCACCGGCGCTACAAATACGGTATATCCTAGAAGAATAACGCAAGCATATTTTGACGCGACGGTTGACGGGACTACGGTCACTCTTGTTCCCCAACCCGCGCCCGAGTTTACCGCGATATCGGCGGGAAGCCAAGCGATGTCTCTAAGTATGGCGCTGTGCGTAGACGGACATGTCTGGACATGGGGCTCAAACATGCAAGATAGAACCGGACACGCGCTCCCTAACACTACCGGAGCTAACGCGAGTACGCTTCGTCCGCGTAAAATTACGCGAGTTTTCATCGGAGACACTACCGATACTTTAAATATCGGCGCAAACGGATTTCCTACATTCACGGCGATTGTAGCCGGCGAAGATTTCGGAATGGCGCTGGCTGATACGGGTAGGATTTGGTCATGGGGCGGCGGCGGAAATGGCAGAACCGGTCACGGACACTCAAATCAAACCCATCGTCCGCGTGAGATTACGCAAGCTTTTGACGGGACAATTAACGAAGGAGCGCTTGTTGCCGTTGCCGCTCCAAAATTTACTGCGATAAGCGCGTGGAGCGTATTGTCAACCGCGAGTTGCGATGATGGCAATATTTGGACTTGGGGTACTCACGCTAACGCCCAAACGGGTCACGGCACGGTTACTACGGCCGCCGCTGATGCCGGAATATTCGCTAATCGTCCCCGTATGATTACAACGGTGTATCTCAGCGGGTTTACCGACACTAACGAGAATCCGGAGCTAGTCGGTGTCCCCGCGTTGGAGCTCCCCGCATTTAGGAAGGTAAGCGCGGGACAAAATTATGGAAGAGCGCTGGATAATCAAGGCAATATTTGGACTTGGGGATCTAATATAGACGGAAGAACGGGACTTGGTGTTTCGGCTCCGGCCGCTACTCACCGCCCGCGTAGTATATTGCTGGTCACTGTCGACGGAACGGTCGATAATACTGTTAACGCGCCTACGTTCACTATTCTTGGAGGAGGTCATAATTTTAGTTCGGCGATTTGCGAAGGCGGGCACATTTGGACTTGGGGCGGAGGCGCTAACGGCAGACTCGGTCACGGCAATACTGCGGCTACGCACAGACCCCGTCAGGTTATACTTCCTTAAATAATATTTATACAAAAACCGGTTGTGAGAATAAAATCACAGCCGGTTTGTTATGTTTATACCGCTAAATCTATAAAAAACTTTACAAATAAAAGAGGGTTAAACCTCTTTACATTTATATTGTTTTAGGGTATAATAGAGACAAGGAGGGTTTTTCAAATATGAAAAAGCTTTTAAGTATTATAATTATTATCGCCATGTTTGCCGGTGTTGGACTTTTTATTACGGCTTGTAACGGAGACGATGAGCCGGAGATGTACACGGTGACAATTCATACCGACGCTCATGTTGCAAGCCTTACGGTTATGTTTGGGTCGACAGCGGTATCTAACGGGACACAGTATGCCGAAGGGACGGTGCTTGTTATTGACTGGACGATGCAGTCTGGATTTACGGGAGTACTTCATATCAACGGTGCGTTAGCGGCAACAGCAGGCCCGTACTCTCATACAATAACGGGACCTACTCACATTGCTATTATCTTGACAGATACCCCGTATGAGTTAATCACTACAGCCGCACAGTTTGCCGCGATTGCTGATAATTTGGACGGGATATTTAGGCTGGGAGCTAATTTGACACTTAATAACTGGACTCCTGTAGGCACGCCCGAAGCGCCTTTTACGGGAGAGCTTTTTGCTAACTTATTACCCAACGGACAACCCGAATTTACTATAACTTCGCTTTCAATATCTAATGCGGCTTTAACCGATAATATTTATTTTGCCTCTCTAATCGGAGTTAATGAGGGCACAATCCGCAATATCGTTATCAATAGTCTTAATATAGATATAACCGTTATTACCCCGACCCCTGTCAATGCCTTTGTATACGCGGTCGGTATAGCGGGATTAAGCTACGGCACAATCACTAACAGCCGTGTCATTGACGGAGACATCGACATTATGGTATCGGGACTTGCCCGAATAAGAGCCGGAATGCTTGCCGGAGAAATTAACGGAGAAAACGCGATAATAGAAGGCGGTGCGGCAGGCGGAGTCATAACCGCAAACGGAGAAGGCGGAGTAGGTCGTGCGGGCGGTCTTGTAGGGGTTGTGCTAGGCGGCGCGTCGGTGATAAGAAGCCGAGCCGATGTTGATATAACTTATAATACCCTAACAGGTAATGCTTCGGCGGCGGGACTTATCGGTCACACCGACAGGGGCGCGATTGTAAGGCAAAGCTTTGCGACGGGTGATATCCTTACGGTAAGCGCGGGTAGCAGTACCGTTTATGCCGGTGGGTTGACGGGTAATACCGACGCCGAAAATCAATTTGATGACGAAAACGACAGGTGGGTTTTTGAATTTACCGATGTATTTGCTACCGGTAATGCCGAAGCGAAGACGGCAGGCAATGCGTATGTATCGGGGTTAATCGCCAGAATAGCTAACGGTAACAGCAATAACAACAATCCGTATAACGGCGCGAATATTTTAGTTAGAAACGCTTACTCAACTGGAAATGCTACAAGTGTAATAGATATTACGGGAGGCAATCACTTTGTCGGGGGAATTGTCGGCAGGATACAGTCGGTTGCGCCCTCGTATATAAGAGTTCAAAATGTGTTTGCTACCGGCAATATAACCGTTGGTACTTCGGAAGGAGACCAATTCGCGGGGGATATAGTCGGACGCAGTCAAAATAACGGCACACGCCAAGTAAATAACGCGTGGAGAGCGGAGGAAATGGTTGTCACCGGAAATATCCGTACTACGGGCGGCGGAGCGGGAGAACTGGACGGACTTGTAGCGGAAGAGGCGGGTAGAACAGTTATGCTGACTGCGGCATGGCAGCAAGCAAATTTAGAATGGGATACGAATATATGGACTTTTGCTAACGGAAGATTTCCGTTGCTTGCTTGGAGCGTATAGGGTTATAGATAATAATAAATATAAAAAAGAGAGGCGTATTGACCTCTCTTTTTTGAATGTTAGTAGTTTTTACGGATAAATAATCCCCAACCTTAAAAAAGTCTTGTTCCGCAGAAAGCGCAGCCTTGAGAGCCGGCGGTATTCTGTCCGTTGCAATTCGGACAGTGACCGCTATGCTGTGAGGGAGGGGGTTGTTGGTTGTTAAAGTTCTGATTATTTAGATTTTGATTATTGTTAAAATTGTTTTGGTTATTGCCGCCCAGCAGTCGTCCTACTCCTCTAAATAATACAAAGAGGAATAGTATTGACACTACTACGGCAAGCGCTGAGAGCCCTAATAAAACAGCACCGATTATAATCATCGGAACGATACTCTCGACTATACCCACTACAAGTAAAATAATACCTATCAAAAACAGTCCGATTGCCGCACCGCCGCAACCGCAGCCCCCGCCTCTGCGTCCGAAGCCGAATCTTCTGCGCCTGCGCATGCCCATCATTCCGCCCCTTCTGCGTCTACCCATCCTCGGACCTCGCGGAGCCCGTTGTCTTCTTGGACCTCTCGGGGAGCGGGGTGCTTTCGGATTTGACCGCCGCGGACTACTGCTTCTTCTGCTACGGCTTCCCATAGAGCGACCCATGCCTCTTCCTGCACGTCTCATAACTAAATTGCCTCCATCAAAATTATAATTTTATTGTAACATAATAAAATATTTTTGTCAAGCCTTGACGACGAGGTTTGAGGAAAATGTAGAAAGCGTGATTATTTGGTAGACCGGTCAAAAATAATTTGTTATAATTATCGCATGGGAATTATTTATTTCGTAAGGCACGGAGAAACCGACGCTGATAAGCAAAATAGATTTAACGGCGGAATTGATCTTAATCTTAACGAAACGGGAATTGCGCAAGCAAAGGTTTTGGCAGACAAGATGTCGGATATTAAGTTTGACAAAATTTTTTGCAGTCCTAAAAAACGCGCTGTTCAGACTTGCGAAATCGTTTCAAAGGGAAACAAGTTTATTGTAGACGAAAGACTGTCGGAATTGGTCTGCGGGATATTTGACGGTAAGAAAAAAAGCCTAATCCGCAAAATCCGTTGTTTAAATGCGTTTAAGAAAGGAAAGCACGGTGTCGAACACCTTAGAGACTTTACCGCGCGTAACATTGATTTTTGTCAAGGTCTTTTGGAAAATGCCGAAGATAAAGTCTTTTTAGTTGTTTCTCATACCGGAAATGCCTCGGTTTTTGATTATTTTTTTAAGGGCAAACCCGATAAACACAGCTTTGCAAAAAGCATTATTAAAAACGGTGAGGTAATTACATTCGAATATTTAAAGTAAAGTGTCCGGGTATCTGTTTCTACCAATAAGATTTCCCGATGTCATTGCGAGGAGCGTTAGCGACGCGGCAATCCCATGTATAGTTGCTTTAATCAGTAAGATTGCCGCGTCGCTAACGCTCCTCGCAATGACATCGGGAAGATTACCATTTCGTTAGACCGGCGATGTCATCTAAAGGCACATCAAAGAACTTTGCAAGTTGAATAAGATTCGTCAAAGTAGGATCTTGCAATCCTTTTTCCCAACGGCTAATTGACGCGTGGGTCATAATATGTGGGATAATTAACTGTACTCTGTTAGTCCTGCGATATAGTCCAGCGTGACATCAAAAAATTTTGCCAGTTGTATAACATTACACAAAAGAGGCTCCCTTTCACCGAGTTCCCATCTGCAAATAGCGCTGTGGTGAAGATTAACACGCCTTGCAAGCTCCTTAGCTGTTAGATCGCGTTCTTCACGTAATTCTTTTAATCGCTCTCCAAAAGAAGATGCCATAATATTTACAAGTATATTCGCCAAGTGGCACAAATGCTTGACGTTCGCCAACTAGCGACGATATAATATATATATCATATCCACAAAGGGGGCTAATCATGCAACGACAAAACAAACATACTAAAGAACTTGAAAAAATTTTTAACGGAATTGCAGAATATTTAGAGGAGACTTATAAGAGTAGAAAAATTAAGATTAGGGTTTGGGAGACAAAATCTTACAGCACAATAGATTTAAGTTTGGACGGGGACAAAGGGACGGTATATACGCTTGCGCTTGGGTATCGGGCGAATCCCGATACTACAGGGATAAAGATATAATAGTTTAAGTTACTGTATACTTCTTGACAAGATTGTTTTTTGGTGTTATAATGTATGTCTGTATACTACAATTATGCGGGAATACATTATGACTACAAAAGACAATACAAAAATTAAATACCGTGTGGGACTGGATGTGGGTTCTACTACGGTCAAAACAGCTGTCCTTGACAGCGATAACAATATAATCTATTCAAGCTACGAAAGGCATTTGTCGGATATTAGGTCAACGCTTTATAATGTGCTTAGTGTCGTGATGGACAAGTTTGGGAAAGATTTTGCCATACAAGTTACGGGGAGCGGCGGAATTAACTGCGCTGAGTGGCTTGACATCGATTTTGTGCAAGAAGTAATAGCCGGACAGACAGCTATCAAACATTTTATTCCTGAAGCTGATGTGGCGATTGAACTTGGCGGTGAGGACGCTAAAATTACCTATCTTACAGGCGGGGTTGAGCAACGCATGAACGGCACCTGCGCCGGCGGTACGGGGGCTTTTGTCGACCAAATGGCGGCTCTTTTGGCAACCGACGCGGCTGGACTGGATAAACTTGCCGAGGACGCTAAGACTATTTACCCTATTGCGTCAAGGTGCGGGGTTTTTGCAAAGACGGATATCCAGCCGCTTGTCAACGAAGGAGCGGCCAGAGGTGATATAGCGGCGAGTATTTTTCAATCGGTGGTTAATCAAACAATTAGCGGTCTTGCCTGCGGTAAGCCGATTAGGGGTAAGGTTGCTTTTCTGGGCGGACCGCTTTATTTTTTACCGCAATTAGGCAAAAGATTTGTCGAAACGCTAAAGCCAGAAAAGGCGATTTTCCCCGAACACAGCCAGATTTTTAACGCGGTGGGGGCGGCGCTTACGGCAAAATCCGTAGAGGAAAGAGGACAGAGAATAGAGGATAGGGAAGAATTTGCCGAAATTGCGGCTACGGCTGTAATGGTGGGACGACAATTATCCTTCAAAGAGAAAGTCACGGCGCTTAGGACAAAGGAATTTAGAGAGGTCGAAAGATTAGAGGCACTATTTGATAACGACAGAGAGCTAAAGAAGTTCCGTGACCGCCACGCAAAAGCGACTATCGCAAGTGTCGACATCGCCAAACATAAGGGACCGGCTTTCCTTGGAATTGACGCGGGATCCACCACCACCAAGGTGGCGCTTATAAATAAGGACGGAGAGCTTCTTTGGTCGTGGTACGGAGCCAATCTCGGTGACCCATTAGGGACGGTAACGGCTTGCATTAAGGAGATTTATAGTTTTCTCCCCGCAGACGCCTATATCGCTCATACCGTCACTACGGGTTACGGTGAGCATATGATTAAGGCGGCAATCGGAGCGGACAGAGGCGAAATTGAAACAATGGCTCACCAAACAGCGAGTGAGAGGATTCTCCCCGGTGTCGAATTTATCTTGGATATCGGCGGACAAGATATGAAATGCCTCAAAGTCAAGGACGGCGTCATTACCGATATTTTGCTTAACGAGGCTTGCTCGTCGGGATGCGGGAGTTTTATCGAGAATTTTGCCGGCGCGCTTAGTATGATAGCGGAGGAGTTTAGTAAATTAGGACTTACGTCTAAAGCTCCGGTTGACTTAGGTACGCGTTGCACAGTATTTATGAACTCCCGCGTAAAGCAGGCTCAAAAAGAGGGGGCAAAACCTGCGGACATTTCGGCGGGGCTTGCGTATTCGGTTGTTAAGAATGCTCTTTTTAAGGTTATTAAGCTTAGGGACGCTAAGGATTTAGGTGATAAGATAATAGTACAGGGCGGAACTTTTTTGAATGAGTGTGTGTTAAGAGCGTTTGAAAAAGTAAGCGGTCGCGAGGTTGTAAGACCTACGCAAGCGGGGCTTATGGGTGCGTACGGTTGCGCCATTATCGGATTGGAGCAATATACGGACGGGCAGAAATCGGGTATAATTAGTAAGGAAGAAATCGAAAATCTAAAATATACAAGGTCATCAAAGCGTTGCGAAAAGTGTAATAACAAGTGTCATTTAGCCATACTTGAGTTTAATGACGGGAAGCAGTATGTAAGTAATAATCGGTGCGACAGGGGCGCGGAATTAGAGGATAGAGGGCAGAGGATAGAGGATAGGGAAATAAAAAAAGAAGCCATGCCATATTCCGGCTACAATCTCTATCAATACAAATTTCAACGGGTATTTAATCACTACAAGCCCCTTGCCGAAAAGGACGCTCCGCGTGGAAAGGTGGGTATTCCGAGAGTCCTTAATCTATTCGAAAATTATCCTTTTTGGTATACCTTTTTTACTAAATTAGGTTATAGAGTTGAATTATCGCCCCGCTCCAGTCGTGCGTTGTTTGATAAAGGTATAGAGAGTATGCCTTCAGAATCGGTTTGTTATCCGGCAAAAATCGCCCACGGACATATTGAGGCGCTGCTTGATAAGGGTGTTAAGTATATTTTCTACCCGTGCTTGCCGTATGAAAAACATGAAGATAAAACAGCGTCAAATTATTACAACTGTCCCGTTGTGGCGACCTATCCCGAAGTTATCCGTATCAATATGAAAGAGAGCCTTGATAAAGCGGGCGCCGTGTTTCATTGCCCTTTCTTGCCTTACGAAAAATTTGACAGAGTGCTAAAAAGACTAAAGGAAGAATTCCCCGACATTAACGGTAGCGAAATAAAGATGGCGTTACGGGAAGCTTTTAGAGAAGACGAGGCTTTTAAGGCGGATATCAGAAAGGCAGGCGAGGATACCTTGGCATATCTTAAAGCCAATAACAAGACGGGTATTGTACTTGCGGGACGACCGTATCATATTGATAGCGAAATTAATCACGGTATTCCCGAAATGATTAGCAAGTACGGCTTTGCGGTGCTTACCGAGGATAGTATCAGTCATATCGCGCCTGTGAATAGACCGCTAAGGATAGTTGACCAGTGGATGTATCACTCACGGCTCTATAATGCGGCTAATGTTGTGCGGACTAACAGTAATCTTGAGCTTATTCAGCTTAATTCTTTCGGGTGCGGACCCGACGCTGTAACGACTGACCAAGTGCAGGAGCTTTTAGAGGCGACGGGAAAGATTTATACAGTGCTAAAGATTGACGAGGTGAATAATTTAGGCGCGGCGAGGATAAGGGTACGGAGCTTGATTGCCGTGCTTGAAAAGAGAAAACGAGCATTGCAATCTCTTGAAGAAGTTGCTATAACATGTAGTCATTGCGAGGAGCAACGCGACGCGGCAATCTCATGTAAAGAGTGTTCTGCTAATGGGATTGCTTCGTCACAAGCTCCTCGCCGTGACAAAAGACTTAAAGGTTTTGAGCGTGTTGTTTTCACCGAGGAAATGCGCGGTTATAAAATTCTTGCTCCGCAAATTTCGCCTATTCATATTGATATATTAAGTAAGGGCGTAAGTCGTTTCGGGTTAGATTTTGAGGTTTTGGAAGAAGGTCCTAACGCGGTGGAACAGGGGTTAAAATATGTCAACAATGACGCTTGTTATCCGTCGGTTTTGACGATAGGGTCGCTTATGGACGCGCTTTTAAGCGGCAGATACGACCTTAGCCGTACGGCGGTAATCCTTACGCAATCGGGCGGCGGCTGCCGTGCGACTAATTATATTGCCCTTATGAGGCGCGCTCTTATGTCGGCGGGAATAGGTCATGTGCCCGTGCTGTCGCTTAACTTTGTCGGGCTTGAACCTAACCCCGGC
>Ga0123355_10001782_pt1 | contig 30183 bp, 20 predicted proteins | sample TergutEmb28metaG_3_FD_89872 | JGI IMG/M metagenome (GOLD analysis project Ga0123355, IMG submission 89872) | Embiratermes neotenicus P1 segment gut microbial communities from Petit-Saut dam, French Guiana - Emb289 P1 | ecosystem: Host-associated > Arthropoda: Insects > Digestive system > Gut ... | reverse complement strand
TACTTACTTACTTACTTACCTACTTACTTACTTACTTACTTACTTACCTACTTACTTACTTACTTACTTACTTACTTACTTACTTACTTACTTACTTACTTACCTACCTACCTACTTACTTACTTACTTACTTACTCACTTACTTACTTACTTACTCACTCACTCACTCCATAGAGCAGAGTTCTTCTTGGGAAGCTAACCGGTTTTCATCTAGTCGAGAAAAATTCCTCGCATTTTGTGGAACCCGAAGATCCATTACCGCATTCACAAGTGCCCGCCACCTGTCCCTATCCTGAGCCAGCTCGATCCAGTCCATACCCCCACATCCTACTTCCTGAAGATCCATCTTACTATTATCCTTCAATCTCGCCTGGGTCTTCCTAGTGGCCTCTTTCCCTCAGGTTTCCCCACCAAAACCCTGGATGCGCCTCTCCTCTTCCCCATACGCGCTACATGCCCCGCCCATCTCAGTCTTCTAAATTTTATCACCCAAATAATATTGGGTAAGGAGTACAAATCATTAAGCTCCTCATTATGTAGTTTTCTCCACTCCCCTGTTACCTCATCCCTCCTTAGGCCCAAATATTCTCCTCAGCACCCTATTCTGAAACACCCTCAGCCTGCGTTCCTCCCTCAATGTCAGCGGCCAAGTTTCACACCCATACAAAACAACAGGCAGAATTATAGTTCTGTATATCTTGATCTTTAAATTTTTGGATAGCAAACTGGAAGACAGAAGATTCTGCACTGAATGATAGCAAGCGTTCCCTAACTTCGGTCTAAGAGCCATCATTGTTACCATTGTTTGTTGAAATTAGATCACCTTCTGTACATTGTGACGAGCATTAACAATAAAACTGTAATTACAAATTTAAAAGGAAACTTACTGTTTGATGTAACAACGTGTACTCAAGAGTGATGCTACTTTCAAACTGCATTTTAGAAAATATCAACACTGAGGGGGGTGTATAGGGTCTTGCTGGGGAAACCGGAGGGAAGGAGACCACTGGGGAGACCTAGGCTTAGATGGGTGGATAATATTAGGATGGATCTCCAGGAGGTGGGATGTGGATATATGGACTGGATTGGACTGGCCCAGGATAGAGACAGGTGGCGGATGCTTGCGAGTGCAGTAATGAACCTTCGGGTTCCGTGAAATGCGGGGAATACACACATATACACATACACACATACACACACATACACATACACATACACACACATATACACACATTCGTACACACACATGCACATACGCACAAACACACATAAACACACATACACACACGTACACACATATACATATACACACATACCCACACATAAACATACACACACACACACATACATGTGTGTATGTATGCATGTTGTTATTAAATCTTTATCTTCTTTTGCAGCCTGATAATGGGTTCACAAAGCTGAAACATATAGTTGTTGGTTAAAAATGCAACCTGCACTTAACTGTTACATTTATTGGTTTTGTGTTTCATATATAATTACAATTTCATATTTACAATGTTGAACCTTCAGGTTCTTATACCAGAATGTTAGTTTTTAAATTTGTTCTGAAGTATGCTGAAGCAAAAACTTCAATTATAGCCCTAAATTTAGAGCAAGTGTAATTTGTTTTGTAAAATACTGAAAATCTCTGCATGAAAATGGTTGCTTTATAAGATAACCTCACCTTCATAGGGATAAAAAAATGTGTTTAATATAGGACACGTACTGCCTAAAGATGACCAAATGTTATGGCCAAAAAATGTAGTAGTAACCTTTATTTATTATCTAGTGCAAAGCGTAGGAAAAAATTCACCTGTAAATGTTGTGTGTTTGTTTACAGAAGTGCACGTGGCTTTATGCATATGAGGATTCAGCAGTGTCCAGAAACTGGAAAGTTCATTTTAGGTCAATTCAGCAAGCCTTTTGACAATATTCCAGAGATGATTCACCATTACACAGTGAACAGATTGCCAATCCGTGGTGCAGAACACATGTGTCTCCTGCATCCTGTCATTGAGCAGTTGCTCTAGCTACTGCTTTCTTACTGCATCACTCCAAGACAGTGAGTGAGTGCACAGTGTTGTGTCAACATGTGATTGTGAATTATGGAATAAACAGCATAGCCACATGATCCTCCGACCCATGACACCAGACTAAGCCTGCATCACAGAAAATCATGCCTGCAGATTTTTACTAATACATTTCTGCACCATTTGTAGCATGATTGAGGCGGAGCAGGTTTATGAAATGTTCGTTTTTAGATCTACCACGACGAAGGTGATTGCCCAACAATATTTTAATGCATATATTTGCCATGACACCTTCAAATGCTGCGTACATTTTAATATTATCCTCCCATCTAGGCCTATGTCTCCCATGTGATCTCTTCCATTTAGGACCATCACATTTATTTGTAACTAGAATGCAGTGTTTATAATGCTTGTGCAGATGATTTCAGTTTAATAAAGGCAAACAGTCAATTACAATTAATTTTATAAATATATATAATCATACTTTTACACAAGATTATGATCTTTAGGGTTGTGAGCCATTGTTCTTCGGTAGATAAACACCGTTTGTCCATACTTCACAGCATCCATTTCTTGAAGATCATAATCCTAATATGCACTGCCATGGGAATCTTAAGCTTTATATTCTTAGTCCTATAGTATCAACATTTTTCTCTGAGATTTGATATTCTTTGGTACAATTTATCCATTTATTTATATTTTAATATAGTTACAAAAAATTGGTAGATATGTTTTTATAACTCAATTTATTTGGCACTTTTGAATAGTGGCAAAAAACACCTGCAAACTTTATCATTTCCATCTATCGGTCCATCTGTATGTATCAGTGCAGCTCCCACTGGACTGATTTCCGTGAAATATGATATATGGGATTTTTATGAAAATCTGTTGCAAAATTTCAGACTTCTTTGAAATCAGGTAAAGACCTAAGGGCTTTTTGTTATTTCCAGTGACATCAAATTACCATAAAAGTACTCTCTTTGAGTGTAATGGTAGCAGGCTGTTAGGATAACCAAGGAGGTATAAACATCATGTGAATGCGTCACAGTGTTACATTATACATATATGGCCTGTCTTCTATCAATTGTGGGATGTTAATGCTCAAGTACCCAAGTAGACTAATTGCAGGTTTGTAAATCCACTAAAAAATGCATCATTTTGACATCAGTAGGGAATAATTCATTGATTAACAATGGAAAAAATAGCAAAAATAAAAGAGATTAACAGTTTTTGGTACATGACAGAAGCAGACTAATCCTTTGTATATTTTTATGTGGAAAGTCTCGTTGTGATAAAGATACACAAGGTGAACAATGACTGTCAGTCATAACTAAGCTCTTTTTGTATAATATGTGTTCATAATGTAACATATAAGAAGCCATCAACAGGCTATTAAGACACTAAAGAAACTCTTATTTAAGTTGCATACTGTTATGTTAGATCTGAACTTCACACAAATCATAAAAATGTATGATAAGCTGAAACCAGTTAATAAAAAAAAATTATATTTGCAATAAATATGATAAAACAAAAACTTGAAATTATAGCACTAATATAGGATTAGAAATAATATATTAATATTTCCAGGTGCTTGCTAGGCAATGCCAGTGCTTAGAGCCCTATAGAGTAAAAAAAGGGTTTGCAACTCTTGTATACCTATACTGATACAATTTCACACAGAAATGATGACAGAATATAAGGAAAACAAGATATGATGACGTATTGAATATTCTTTCAATCAAGAGCACACATCTTAAGGAATGTGAATATAAATGAACCTCCCCAAGGCAGAAAATTTACAGAAAAACCCACACCTGGAAGTACTAATGTACTATTTATAATCCTAACTACTTTAATGCCATATTTTAACTTCTTACTTCATCACATTTATTGCTTGTAATGTAATTTTTTAGATTCACTGGTTTTGGTTATCATATACTTTTATGATAAATAGGTATGGGTATTTAGTCAACACAACAAATTTTCTAATGATGTTTATTAGAGGATTATCATTAACTACATGTTTCGGCCTAATCCGGCCATCATCAGGTTTTCATCCGAAAGAGTATTAGTGCTATATACGATTTATGTGGTTATGTCACGATGGTGAGATCTCATCATCCGTGGTATTTATTATTATTACTACTAAGAGACGTCGGTGGGGGAGGGGGTGGTACTATGATGTGGGGGTATGCGCTAGCTTGGGGTGTAAAACTCGTGTGGGTTCTGTTTCTTATATTCGTAGCAGTGTGTATGATGTTTACAATGCGGATAGTGCATAGCACCATCCGCATTGTAAACACGACCTACACAGCGGCTGTCAAGACCACCACCCATCCAAAAACCCGGTGCAGAAAACCATATGCTGCAACTCAACATCTAATGTTCCTGATGATGGGTATCAAGTTGGCATTTCACTCTATTCCAAACTCTTTTGTGATCTTAGCCCCTCTTATGCCAACCTCTGTTCTCAAACAATTTATCCACTGTACTCAGGGTAACAAGAGTTAGGATACTGTAAGTCAGTGTAATGACTAGGCTATAGGCTTGACATCTGAGGAAATGTGGTTCAGTTTCTGGCAGGGAAAAAAGACTTTTCTCCTAAATATTCAGATCAGCTGTGGAACCCACCCAGCTTCATATCCAGTTGGTACTGGGCAAGCTTTCCCCATGGGTACAGCAGGTTGGGAATAGAGCTGACCACTCGCCTCCATCTAGTGCTGAAATTAAGAATGAATGGTATTCCACCATTCCCACATTTTTCTTAATGATGTGTGCAGGGGCAACTTTACGTTTTACTGAAAGCAACTTGAGTTCCTTTCACTGCAATTGTATTGCTGGTCATCATTTTTCGCAATGAAAACATCTGACCAATTAATTGATATTTGGATGTGTGAGAATCATTCTAGTGAGGGTGAAACAGGAATTGCTAAATAACTTGCTATAGTGACTAGATTACAGGATGGATGACCGAAGAGGACTCAGGGTTCAGTGTCTGGCAGAGGCAAGACTTTGTTTTGTTTTGTTTTGTTTTTGTCTCTCTTTTAATTGTCTAGACTGGCTTCCACCCATCCTCCTATGCAATCTGTACTGGGTCTTTTTTCACTGGGGGTGAAGTGGCCAGGGCATGAAGTTCACCTCAGTGTACTGCTGAGGTTAACAATGCCTGGATCAATACCTCCACTTCCCCACATGTCTTCATGACAAAGTACTGAATTAATTTCAGGGACAACTGGACCACACTACCTTACCTTGATTAAACTGGAAATTTTTTACTGTGATTCCACATAAATGCAGAAAGGACTAGAATTTTTTATTAAGATTTCCATTTTGCAGCATTGCATTGAATTGTAAGAAGTTCAGTACTAACTTGTTTATACATTTGCAGTGAAGCATATAAGTGAATAAATAAATATGTCTCTTGTCTTTCAAATTTTAAATGGATGCACTTAACTTGGTTACAAATTTCACTTCCTTTTCCTCTGGTAATTTGCACACATATGAAGTCTTGAGGTTTTCATTGCAGTGTATATTAAGAACACCATGTAGTTTAGTAGACAGGTGCCAATGTTTCGAGAAAGCTGTCACATCCATTGCAGGGGTACCCATGTTCCTCCATAACATTAGTAACTGTCCAACAACTAAAGGATGTCACACCTCTTTGTGCCAAAGTTAAAAAATACAGATACTCTCTCAAAATTTTTATTCAATTAAAAAATTCATCAATCAAATTAGAATCTGCCATCGCAGAATTGGGTTCCCGAATGTTTGTATTTAATCAATTATAGCTTGTACACATGGTAAGATATTTTGCCAAAAGAAACAACAGGCATATAAAGTGTCCTAAGGGGTACTTAGGTTTTAGTGACCTACTTTGTTATATGGTAGTATGTTCCCAAATAAAGTTCTTCCACATTGCCACATGATGGTGGTAATTTGTATAGTCCACTTTTGATGTTACCAGCCATTCCTAAGAAATGTAAGGTTTAGTAATGTGTAAGATGTCTTCTGTTAAGTTGTCTATTAGACAATAAATTTAACTCTTTCCTATCCTGTCAGAAAGCTTCCAACATCGACAGTTTCCCATGTAGCTTAACTGTCCAGAGCATTCTGCCACCAGCTTCACAAATACATTACTGCATATCTTTGCTCCCTCCAATCTTTGATATCTGTTCCAGTAGTGTGTATACAGGGCTATTAAGTGGCTACACTTTATGTGATAAGCAGACAGCCAGGAAGGGACAAATATATTGGTCAGGTAAATAATGTTCTTGTATTTTCCCAAAAAAATGCCTCTTCTTTGTTATCTTGTCTTTATTTTATTGCAGATCACTCTGTAGTTAGTAGGAGAAAAGTTGGAAATAAAAAGGATAGGAAAGGGTTAAGACTTCACACTGTGGGGATTATACTTACAGAGGCTTCCATCTATAACTTTCACAAAGGAACTGGCCACCATTCCATGATAATTCTGAGATAAATGTTGATTTTGAGTGGGCATAATTTTTCATATTGTTGTTGTATGAAGTTTGTTAGCAATGATTTTAAGCTATGTTGTTTAAAGCACAAATGCCATTATTTTTAGCAGAACTTTTACTAGAAACCTTCTTTTTTTAAAATTACATGTCATCAGGAATAAAGCATTTGCACAGAACACAAAAACTTTCAAGAATGATGTATAAATAACATGGAAATTTTTAACAGTTTGTGGAAGAAATAAAACACCATGGTACTTGTTCTTGATGGACAGCTCTGGGTGAACCAACTTATTTTAATATATCACTGTGTAGCACATGTGTTGTTTCCGTTATATTTTGCATCCTGTTTGTGGCGATGGAGACTGCAGATGAAGATGTTAATCATAATTTGATAATTTTATATGACAGTGATTAGTAAATGAGATGGACATTTATGTATATCTCTCAGGTAGGAAAATATCTCATCTTAAGATTCAAGTCCATGAATTATTTTTGTTATTCAATAGTTTTTATTAACCTTCGTTTGGAAATAATGTTGTCACGTTGTGTTTGTAATTAACTTGAGATCCTGCCATATCACTGATAATAATATGTATGGTATTAAGAACATGTAAGGTTGTGTAATATTAATGGCACTATACCAGATCTTTAATTTCTCCGATGTCTCCGTCCGTTAGTCCATCTGTCCAGCTATCCGTCCACTAATTAGTTGAAAGCTCAGTTTTTTATTAAGAAAATATACATTTTGGAATAAAATATATTATTTTGTACAATTAATGGGTATTTGTTGTCCTTTGTGTAACACTGGAACATTTGTTTGTTAAAGAGAAAAGTCACTACTGTCTAAATTAAGATACATAATCCTGCATTTTGTAATTAATAATAGTACAAATACCCATTTAAAATTCAATAGAAAAATCTCCTAAGTTATTGTAGTCACTAATTCAGTCATCTGGTCATGTCTGTAGCACATAAGCCCCTTTAGTCTCCCAGGAAAAAAATTCCTTTTGTGTCTTCATCCCTTTTGCACCACTTTCTGATCTCCTTCACTATCCTGTATTCCCTTCTCATTCCTTCTATATGTTGATCCTATTACCATTCCTCTCATACTGCCTTCCTCCCACCCTCTTTTGCATTAAAATGATTCAGGTTTGTCACTCAAAATCTTTTACAATTACAGAAGATGTGAAAGTATGTACATGAAGTACTGTACTGTACTGGGTCCATTCAATTATTAACACCATTGATTGGACATTAAAAGAAATTATAAACTTCTTTATGCACAGTATGTAAGACCAAAATATGCTCCTTGGGTGGATCAATATGTGACTGCAAACACTGTAAGCAAATGCACATCAACTGGCTTCTGTGTGTAAAGAATTCAAATTTTTATTTACATATGTGTTAATTAAGTGATGAAAGTTTTGAACAAAATGCCCTTGAACTTGGAAGATCGTCAAATTGATATTATTTCATATTACTTAAACTTCTGCTCTTCTATTTAAGTTACTTGTTTCCTCGCTGCATGCGGAATAGTTAATTCGGATGCTGTTTATGCAGTACATTCTTAGTACATAAATCAAGGAAGAATATGTTTTACTGTGTCTAATTCTGTGGTCTCCAGAATCTTAGTATCAGGTTACTATGATGTGAATAAAAATTTATAGTTTCTGAACCTTTATTACTTGAAATGTGATGAACAGTTTCAGAAAATAATTACTAGTAAACTGTAATGACAAAATTTGAGGCCTATTTTTTCCAGTTAAATTTATGTTTGTAATTAGTCCCACTTGGGTGAATGTTCTGCTGCAGCAGGTGCAGCAGAGGGTTAAAACTTAGTTGGGTGATGTTTTATAATTCTTTAATTTCCAGTATTACTAAAAGGTTGAATGGTACAGTGCCAATATTATTACATCCTTTGACCCTCCCAGTGGTAGTCTCCAAGACAAAAATCCACACAGTGATTGTTGAATTTATGAAGATAAATTTCACTCACTACAGTTTTTATGATTGACAGACTAGTCTGAACTTACATAAATTTTATTTAGAACTAATGAAACTGCTGACAGTACAACCAACACTTGTACTTGTGTAGTTACACATGTATTTTGTACAGGAACTGAATTGCTCTTGGCACTTTGAGGGTTAATTATATGCAGTGCTTCTTTCTAGAAATACAAGTATGTTTGCTGGTAGTCTAATGGAAAAGAAGACAAAATGCACCAATAACTGTAAGACTCTTGTTAGGTTTGCCAGTACGTACAAACTGTTCACCTCTTGACATACCAGCTGAAAGAGCACTCATTATATAAATAATGAATCTTACTCAGTCATGAAATGGTGGGTTGACAAACTAACCAATATAATAAATAATCTGGAATAAGCTGACAAGAAATGATGCAAGAAATATGCAGTATCACCTGTCAATGATATTTGTATGCATAGAATTTTATGATAGTGGCCAATTTAAGGAATTTCTTTCAGTGTAAGAATTGAATTAGCAAGTTCTCTCTTACAGTTGAGGCCACTAAAATATTATAAGGAAATATCCAAGCCAAAGAATAGCTGTGAATTCAATTAATTATATAGATAATTATACATACTTATATACTGAAATATATCTTATGCTAGTAAAACCATGTCATGTTTTAAATGTCTTTAGCAACACATGAGGACTGTTAAAGCAGTGATTCTGAAGGGACTGATGACTTACAAAATACCTTTCTTTAGTAAAGGCAGAATGGTGAAGATGTGTTACAAAATTTAGTGCTGCAACATGTTGTGTTAATGTGCGTATTGCTGTTTGTTTTACTGTGCAGTCAACAAGATATAATTATGCATATATTTCATTTATGATGAATAATTAATTTTACAAAATGTAATGTGAGGTTACTGAAGATTGGTAAAATTTCTTTAGTGTATTCTTATGAACCCAAATAAGCAGGAGAAATTTATCACTTATAGAAACAATTATATTTTATGTTACATCTTTTTTGAGAGAAACCTTGTGAAACTTACTCAGTATATTTCCCTTACTTGCTAGGATATCTGAACTGGTTGATTGACTAAGCAATGGCTGGATGCCCAAGGAACTGTGGTTTGCTTTGATATTTACAATATATAAAATACTTCCACTCTCCCATGTGTGTTCATGGGAAGGTTCATAAGTAAGCACAGGGACTACTTTGACTTCACGTTGTCATAATTCATGAGCGGCAAGAGAGTATCAACTAGGTCTGTTTTTGTGAGTGATAATCTCCCCACTTTTCCTTGGTTGAATTACATTTCTTCTACCAGAGTGTATTTGTACACCTTGGGAATATTTTTGATAAATGTTGTGTCTACTTCCATCTGTAATTGACAGTACTTACATTTAAGTTGTATGTACTTAGTTACCTGAATTCCTCCTTTGTGTTTTGGTCACATATTATATATCCTGCAACTGACAAAAAAATTAATCTCTGCTGTTTCAGTTCTCTTTTCAGGCAGTTTTATTAAAGTCAAATTTTCCTCTATGTACCGAAGGTGTGTTGCTGTCATTATCATGTACAATTTCAACAGTGTTTCCTCATTCTTCCACCTTTTAATTACCATGTACATAACGGATATTTACGTACAACATACTTAGTTAAATTCTTTTATTTATTCAATTATTACCTGTTTTTGGCCCACTTCCTTTTTTTAACAGAAGAAATTTTACAGGTACATTCATTATTTGAACTTGAATTTATTTAACAGAAGAAATTTTACAGGTACATTCATTATTTGAACTTGAATTTATTTAAATCCTGTGATTTAAAGACAACTTAATACCCTTGATATAGATTAAGGCAAGAAAATATTATGTACGTACAGTAGTTGTTGATATAATACAATTAACTGAAAACTGATTGAGCTTAATTTATCATTCTCTATTTATACTGAAGTATTCATCTGTAAAGTAGAAGGAATGACCATGTAAATAAATCCTTAGGGCTTATTTAAACTGTTTAGGGTTACCACTTAAATTTGTAAAAAAAGAAAAAAGAGCAAATGACCTAAGATTGATCCTTGTGGAACACTGTGTTTTATAACTCCCTAGTTTGAAAATGTATTATGATATAAATTTTTATTTTTTATCCCACTCCTTGATATCTATCCATAAGGTATGATTTGACCCATTCATTAGCTTTGCCAGTTAGTCCATGGAAATTTAATTTTGACAGTAAAATATCAAGGTTCAATAATCAAAGGCTTTTGCTACAGAAATTCCTCCAGGAAATAAGTTGTTATTAAATCAAATTCTGTTTTATATATATATATATATATATAAAATACCTGCTGGAAGTCATCTTCTATTTTAGCCTGCTTGTCAGAATATTATCACAAAATTTAGATATATTCACCAGCATTTTTCTTAATTTATTTTGCCATTATCTCATATTGTTATACGTGTGATTAAGAAGTGTGGGTACAATAGGCACCCTCTGTGAATTATTCATAACACTCTTCTTATTTTCTTGTTTCTGTTCTGTTCCTTGTCTATCACAATTTTTGCACCTAAATGCAAGCTTTGTACACTCTTGTTGACTGTTTTGGAACACGTTTGTCAATCAGTGGTATTCCTAGAATATTTTGTGATTCATTCTCTGTTCTTATTTGGTGTATTGTTGAAAATGTCTGGGTTCTGTGCACAAGAGTTTCTCCAGGCTGTGACAAATGCTGCACATAGTTTTTCTGTTTCTTAGATTATGGCAACACATATGGAATCATTGGTCATGGCTTTCTGGGTGCAATAACGATTTGTGTTTTGCTGAGACAGAACAAAATTTAAATTTTAAGTCACCACTGCAAGGGTTTAAGTATGGAACTGACATTTCATACAGCCTATGTTGATAGCAGATATCAAGCATGTAACATGTTAATTTATTTGTGCTGAAACAATGGAGAGATCTTCAGGCTTTGTGTTAAGGCAAGGGACATTTCTAGCCATAATCTTGGTTATTTGTAGATAATCAGATATTTCGCTTGAAGTCTTTGTTCTTCTGTGTTGTTGTGCAGTGTCAGCTAGTTTGTAACCAATGTTCTGGGATGATGTATTGGTCCCATATGCAGTGACGTACCCAGGAATTTTGTTTGGGGGGTGTTCAACAAATTCAGTTGAGGACAGAGGACAGAGAGAACAGGGATCTGGAGTCGGTAGCCCCCTAGTCAGGGGTTCTGTTGGCAGCTGTAATTTGATACAAGAAATTTCATTTCATATAGTAAAAGTTTCTTAATTTTTGGTATTTAAGACTATTTATGATGACAACCAATTTATTTGTCATTGCCAATGTAAAACAATTGCGAATCTAGGTAGTTTTAGAATTTTACTGCCTTTTTTCTGAACATCTTGGGGTGTTGGCGTCCTAAATTCAACAATTTTTAACAGTTTTCACATTTGGGTTGACTTTGGCACGATTTTGGAGGGCCTTCAGAATTTCGAGGGGGGGACCCCCCCTCAGTACGCCACTGCCCATGTTCAACGGCCAAGATTTCCAAGAAGAAAGTTTCTTCTTTTACATCTTGACTCTTGAAGATAGGACTCAAATGCTGCCCCAGTCATCAGTGACACAGCAGCATGAGCCACGCAACAATTCAGAAGGGCAAAGATTTCAACTACAATGTGGCAGAAGCCTTAAATATCACAGCTGCTGAGTTATTATGAATCAGCGCAATGCCTTTCTTCCACTCAATTCCTTCTTATGCATTTATCTATTAGAAAGCTGTAATAATATTTTTGGAACTTTCTAACTTCATCTTTACAGCTGTGTCAAATACCTCAAGATGTAGATTTCCCTAATGTGTAGTACTTCATTAAGACTTATAATTCTATTCACAAAATGTCAAAGATAAAAGGATTTGTGCAATATTTGATCGAACAAAGGATAAGAAATTATATTTATAACAGAGACTTATAATGTATAAAAAATTTTACACATGAATCTGTTTAAAATTTAACATTTGATTAATTACTAACCAGAGATTTATGCACTGCTATGTTTTCATAAATAGGACGTTTTCCTTGTGCACCCGTTAACAGACACTGGTTAATGTTTAATCAATCGTTAATATTTAACTGATGTTGGTTAGATCAATCAGTTAGTAATTAGAAGTATGTACACTGAAGAATGGTGCATATTAACCGTCACCATATATCAATGTATGTGGCATTAACTTCCCTCTTACTCACATTGCGATATACTAGATCATGAAGAACCGACTTCTCAATCTACAATATGTAGCTGTATTTAGAATGTGATGCTATGCATCATTCCCCTATAAAACTTTCGTGTAATATATAGTGGATAGGATGTGAAAAAATAAAATTCCTGTATATAGGTTATATGAAAAGGACTAGGTAATAGTATGAGTCGTGCATATAGAGTATAAGATGATCAGTGTACCGGGGGTTTATGGAATGGATACATAAATACATGTTGATTTTAATTGTTTATACAACTAAGCTTCTTTTTTTATATCTCAGACAGTAAACTATATTGGTGTACTCAGAAGACACTCACTATATTTAGTTATGAGTGACTTTTATTAAGTTTTCAGTGCCATTTTTCTAGTGTGAATTTCATAAACCCTCCAAAACATGTATACTTGCCAAAGAAACATGAGTGGCTTTGGCCATTTTTCCTTGAATAAGAAGTTACTCATCTTTATTTTGTGAACTTGTTGATACATTTTTAGTATGGACCCAGAAATTAAGACTGCATGTTTCGATGTTTATGTATTAATAATGAAATTGGATAAACATTTATCTCATATCTATAAAGGAATTTTTATACAAAGAAAGAGATACTTCCACAAAGATTGAAAATTTTTATATACTTTTATGATTTTATATAGCAATCTAGCAAAAACAGCAAGAAAACAATTGAAGTCACATTTAAATAATAACATTTTTGTAAAGATAAAATTATCATATTTGTTCAAACTCTTGTTTTTGTGTCTGTTTACATTTATATTGTTTTTGGTTATGGTGTGTTATATTTAAATGGTGGTTATGGACAGTTCACTGTTGAACCAATTCTTTCTAGATAGAAAAATAATGTTATTTCTTTGAAATTTGTTTACCAAAAAATATGGTATAATCCAGTTTCAACTTGCTTACCACATATGTGTATGGCAAATTGGTCACAGTTGTTTTCTAAATAGTGTACACATGGGTGTTTTCAATTAACTTTTACCACTGTTATGTTGCAAATTTGTTTCAGAGGTGTGTTACTTGGATTGATATGTCGTCCATTATTATAAGAAACTAACACTCAACTGTAAAGTGATGACATGTTTTCAAAAGTTTGTTTCCACTAGATGCTTTGAAAATAAATAGGTTTAATTATACCCTCTGCCATGTTGTGCCATGAAGTTAAGAGCATGTTTGTAGTAAATTTATCAGTCTATTTATTTAGTAGGAGGGTGTATTTGTGTATCACTGACTTCCATAAACTACATAAAGTTTGTACAAGAAGTCTGACATTTTGTTAGAGCCAGTACTACAATATTCCAGTAAGTCAGAATCTGCCTTATTCAGTGACACTACCTACTGTAATTACAATGGTTCTTTTGAAATTTGTGTTGCTGATGTGAAGTTTATTTTGTTATGAAAGTGTCATGTTTCTTTAGGCCACTTTCCTTATTTTATAAGAGATGAGTCCCTTATGATGCCTGTGTGTTCATGTATTCATATCTGTCCCCTTAATAAAATTTAAGTTCTGATTAGTAAACACCATGCCACCATACCTTTACACACTTCATTATCTGCAGTATATAACACCAACATGGGAGCTGTACCTTCATTTATAATTTTAGTCTTTGTGTTGTAATAGATTTTCATGGTATGTGTAACCTCTGTGTAAATAATTTTTTGCAGATTGTGTGTCAAAAGTATTGCAGTTGAGAGAAATCTGTTTTTATCTTATAGTCTGATAATGATACACAATGAAGCACTGCAATATTAGGGTGAGACATTCCTTTGTGATGCATGAATAGACAAACAGATGGTCTATGTAGCACCCTGTGTCACATTTTGGACATACAGATATCTGTCTGAAAGTACAGTTGTGATTTGATGGTATGTCTGTTATGTATCTATGAATCACTAGATTTTGAGATGTGAAACGTTGTGTGATGTTGAATTATGAACACACCTTTGAGACTTTTCTTAATATTTCAACAACTGCAGAGATTGTGGCACTGCCATGTGTTGTAATTGGAAAATTCAGTATGTACTGGAAATTTCTATGAGCTTCTTATTCAGCCTTTATGGATTAGGTTGTATGACCTGTTCCAGTTCAGAATTATCTTCTGAAACCATGAATCTAATAGAAAATCGCTAGGCATCCTAAGGATGGGTGACTGGACCAACAAAAGCCAGAAGACACAAGACATAAAAAAAACATGGACATAGCTATCCAAGTCCTCAGTGGGATTCAAATCCGCGGTACCAGTGTTCAAACAGTCAAGGACAGTATATGCCTTAAGCTGAGTAGTCACTGTGATCAGTGGAATTTATAGCATTATAAATTATATGTTGAATGAATTGCTAAATTGTATGAGTGCATACTTATTACTCTGCATTCTAGCTGGCCTAACCATTATAGCTGAATGATAGACAGTTTGTATGAATGAATGAATGAAGACATCATATATCTTCCCATAACTTCTGTTTATTATAGTGTCCTTGAATGAATCTGTTTTAATATTTCTAGATCAAGTTCATCAGGTAACCATCTATGCTGTTTGGTTGTGAGGTAACACACAATGGACAGAATAAGATTCTAAGAGTGTTATTGTACTGTTTTATTTCAGAATTAATACAAAAAACAGGATTATGACATATTAAAAGCAGGGTAACATGAGGTTAAGGACTTTAATATCAATCCAAAATAACACCTTAGCATATTGTACACATACAGCAAAATTCCTGTTAATCCAGTTTCACATTTTCATATCTGATAATTCAGAAATCCTGAAGATCCAGCACGTGAGGAAAATAGTCCCAAGACCTGAAGTTTTGCTTCTTACCAGAAAAAAAAATTATCAATGAAACAGATAACTCTCATGTAGATGTTCAAAAAGACCTCCAAGATTGTCTGTAGAGTACATTGACCATTGTGATATCTCCTGACCCATTGTCTCCTATTGCATCAACTTCTTCAACTATGAAGACTCCAGAAAACTCCAGAGGACCCTGCTGACTCTGAACCAGTAGATGAAGGAGATATCCAAATGGAGTTGTATAGCCTGAATATTAGCAGTAACAAAAAAATAACTGCAAGAACTTGGGTCAGTGTAGTTAACAGTACCAACTAATACTCCAAAATGTTGAATAAATTGGCACCTGTGCAGTCCCATGTGATTTGAATTAATGGATTTTTGCTGTACTGTTTATGAATTGCAAATTATTACTTAGTTTCTCGGTCAAGATATTATCTAGGTATGAAGTTCTGTTCCATTTGACTTCTATGAACAAATGTAGCTGCAGTTTTTTCTTTCAGTGAACAGATTAACATTTAAATACACTATTATGCTTAGTGGTTGTTAGTGATGAAGATAATATGCCATACAAGTAAGCAAACTTCCAGTTAGAAATATGTGATTTCTGTGCAGAAGAGTTTTTACATCATTGTATTGGTTCATGTACTTGTGAGATGGTTTACAGGTCTTGTGCATTGTGTATCTCTACTCGTTAATGAAACCTCCCTTTTTACAGGATCAAATCTAGTGTTTCTCCATAAGTACAGAATTTCCTGAGATCACAGTATTTCACAAGCTGTTCCACTTATTTCAGTTCCTCCTGTATGTAATAAAGTACTGTAGTAAATGCTGTTAGGAAGTAAGTTTACAAGGCAATTCTGTGAAGTTTGATAATTGGATAATACTGTCGCATTGTATGACTAATGACAAATGCTTCCACCACACTGTCCCCATGAAGAGTTAATACCATATCTACAGTAGTCTGTGTTCTGCCTTTTAAACCATTGTTCACTTCTGTCTATGACCTATTGCATGTTGTTTCATCTGTTTCTGTCACTACAACAGTGTCTGGGGTTAGGGCAGGCCAGAATACATAACAATGTGGAAACAGCAATGCATGTTTTTTGACTTCAAGTTCATGAAATGTGGACTCAGAAAATTCTCCCTGTTACATATCCTTGTCCACAGTCTCCTCTTTTCACTGTGAACTCATCGTTTGATGCTTTTATTTGTATTGTATCATGTTGAGGAAGTTTTGTGCATTTATTGTGCACCAATTTGAGCACTACTTCTGTGCTGAAATTAATTGCACATCTGAATGTTTTGATAACTTGCATTGTAAAGCGTAAAGACTATGCTTCACAAAGGCCTGCTTTGATACTGTGTGTCGAGAAGGTCATAGAATTCACACAGAAACTTTATTGCCTTCATATCACCCAGATCCTTTTGTCAGAGTCTGAGGACAAAGATATGATTCAGACGCAACAGTTTTATGACAATATATTTTTTCAAATTACTGAGCCTTAATCTGAAATAGGCAAGGGGACTGATTAGTGCCAGCTATGGTAGCAGAGTGTTTGCTGCTAACCTCGCCGCTTGATGTGTGTGTTCATGCTCTGGGGCTGACAAAGCCTCCTATTCAATAGGTAACTAACCACTCATCTTTATCAAGTGCCAAGCTTATGAGTGAGTGGAATGGTACCTCTATTCCCCCTGTGTGCCTTCATGGCATGGACAGGGAAATCTTTTCCTCTCATGCGCAGTCAACAGTACGTCAGAAATGTGAATTCACTTTCAACCTACCAAACTCAAGAAACGCAGGTTCCTGCATGTGTAACAGAATAAATCCTTTCACATGCACTGTATTCAGTGCCACTGCCACTCACAAAAGCAGTTTACTGTAAGTTTTCATTTAAATTTCACGTTCCATCTAGGTCAGGTTATTTTTTTAGAATGTAACATAATTACAGATTTTTTTTTTTCAAGTCACATAAGGTTAGGTTTGGTCATACTAATGATCTCACTACAAAAATGAATACGTTTATGCATAATGTAGTGTAACTACATCATTTGGTCTCTGCTTGCCTTATGCCTTTGTATCATTCCTACAAGATGATATGCGATTCATAGTGATTCCTAGCGACCTCGATGATAAAGAGACAGAAACTGCCCCAAACTATATGCTAGTTTTCACATAAAATTGAGGAACAAATCTTGGTACACTGTAGCATAAACGAATTATTCACAGAAATATTCACAGATTTTCAGATACAAGTAGGAAGGACCGAAAGCAACTTCATTTTCACCATTACTCTTTTACGCTGTTTGTTGTTGGGTTGAAATGTCAATTTTAGGTGCGTTCGCGAAATTGCAAAAAGCGAATATTAACTTCATCTTGTCTGTCTATCTGTCTGTCCACAAGCAACACCTTGGCCACCACTGGATGGACTCTCATTAAATTCGATATTTGAGAATTTTTTTTCCAAAATCTGTGAAGAAAATTCAAGTTTCATTAAAATCTGACAAGAATAATGGGTACTCTACATGAAGACAAATATACATTTTTGATTACAGGTCGCTCAAATCTTCTCAGAGTGAGAAATGTTTCAGACAAAATTTGTTGGAAAAAAAAAAACACATTTTATACTCAATAGCTTTTTTAGAAAATTGTGCCATGTGTGAGATAATGTGGAACAATATAGTACAGCCAGACAGGCCACAGATGACAATATAGCACATGTGCGTTGCATGCTGGATACCTAAGGCCACAAACACACACTCAGAATATGTAATACTTATTGCTTTTCCACTGTAACTAAGGTTGCACAAATATGCCTCTCTGTTATGTTATACATACATTGCCTGTCTTGTTATCCACATTCAGAGCTGTATAAATTCTAGCTCCTGTGGATGTGAACTACAGCTGCACTGTGTTTGGCAGAGTAACCAATAATTATGTTATAGTAACACCACTATTATAGTTAATTCCTAATGTACTGTATGCTAAAATACCTGTAAACAGAATGAATTGATTAGTGTTCTGCATTGCTCCATAAAAGAGGACAGACGAATGTGCAATATAAGTATGTGAGTGTTGACTACGTTAAGTTGAAAATAATCACATGTTGCTTTGCAAATCCAGTGGCGCACTGAGTAGCCTTCTGGTCTCCTATGCTGGCAGCCTGTGGTCATTCCCAGGTGAGACAGGAATGTAGTGTCTTGTAAGAGGCTCAGGAAAGGGCCGCCTGCAAGTAACTTCCATGACGAGGTCAAGACGCAACAAGGGCGTTCTTGAAATGAGACCAACACCGGAGTCCAGTGAGAAGTTATGTGGGAGTGTACAAAGGAAGTAAAGAGGAGACAATGGGTGTATGATAGCTGTGGAGTTGCATGAGGAGTGACGTGGGAGGCCTAACGTGAATAGTGAGCCCTGGAATTTAAAAAAAAAATTAAACATTTTATAAATAGACCTACTGATAATTTTGAACACACAAATTAAATAAACATAAATGGAGGAAACTTCTGCTAATATATTGGTGTTTCCATGCAGCGAAGGGGGTATAGGGTAGAAAGTAATCACATTACAACTGCAAATAGTTACAGCTTTGATAAATTCAATTGGAGTTGGAATGTGTGAGCTGTCCCTGCAAGCAGGCAGATGAATTTCAGAGAAGTTAGATAGTATGTACTACCATCTGTTTTGTAATTTGTGTCCTACACCTTTGGTTGGTTTCACTTGCTCTGTCATTGTGTTCATAGTCTACTGTTACATGTTACATATGCACTAGGATGAATCGTGGACTGGAAGGTGTGTTACAGGACTGCGTGCAGGCATATGGGATGTGTATTTTTATGTCTGCCCACAGGAGAATTTGCTCTGATACTGTCACATTTTATTGCACTTAGTAACAATTTTATTCAATGTTCTTTCTGTGTACTGCATGTAAGCATGTAGGTAATAATCTACAATAATCAAGAAACAAAATGCACACAATTAGTCATTTATACATTCATAATTATATTCAAACAGTGAAACTCCTTCATCTTTGAAACCTTGCAGGTTCATCATCAGGGAGTACATTAAATAGTTTTTATAAAACATAACAAATTATTTTATAGGTGACTGAAACTTATCTATTGTGACATGTGTAAGAATACATAAGTATACTAGAAGTATTCCACGTAGAATGGTTAAGTACACAAAGCAGAGTGGAACACCATGACAACCCCCATTATATGCACATGATGCCTTCTATTCATTCAGCCATTTTATATCTTTCTTGAAACAGGCCCACAGCCCCTTCCAAACAGAGTTGTCCACAGAGTGTGAACTACTGCTTCCTCTTTCAACTTCCGTTATCCTCTCTTTTCCTTAAGGTGAGCCAGCAGCAGTTTACATCTTCTTCCTCATCTTCCCATCTAGTGCAGATCTTTACAACCACCAAGTTGTGGTCAGAGTCTGTATCTGCTCCAGGCAGTGTCTGCACACCCTTCAAACTATTTCTGTTGATTTCAATCTCCTTTTACTTTCCAGGCATACAGTCTTATCTTAGGCTTCTTAAACCATATGCTGGTGATGATAAGTCCAAAAGTCAATAAGCATTTGACCTCTCTGGCTTCTCCTTTTCAATCCATGTGGTCCAAAAATGTTTCGGTATGATTCATGTCCAACCACACTCTCCCAATCTCCCATCATGGTGGTGTTTGTCTCACCTCACCCATCCTCTTCAAGAAGAATTTCTTTGATTATGTTGTACATTTCTTCCATTTTAATTATCTTCATACACTGTTATTGATATGTACATTAGCACTAACAAAATACTTAATGGTTCAGCCTTCATTTTAAGAGCAATGAACCTGTCATTACACATGATCTTCTTAAAAACATTTCTCACTATACTTTTATGCACCAATAATGGCTTCACCTCTTTCAACCCTTTTGCCCCTGGAATAATATATTGTATAATCATCACTTAGTATTTCACCACGTCCTTTCCACCACACTTTACTGACGCCTAGGGCCGACCCTGCATTGTTCTTCATCTCCTTTTTCAAATTCTTGAGCTTCCCTCCTTGATTCAGTGTCCTTACATTCCACATTTCAATCCTGATGCTGCGATGTACTTTCTGTTTCTCTGTGTCTTCTTTCTTGCCTTAACTTCTACCGTGTGGTGTCTCCTCTAGAAACATCTCCACAGGAATCGTCTCATATTTGTCTCTGTTTTTGGAAAGAGACTACCCAAGAAAAATAATAATTTGGTACTTTTTCCATTTGCTTTCCACATCGCAGTACAGCTGGCATTCAAACCACTCTGGTCATATCTGATGCTATACAAGCATGAACCACCTCAAGCATCATTTACTCTATGTTTCAAGTCATTACTGGTGTCACTGCTTCCAGCATCAGAATAATTTGTATCAGAGTTCCCTTCTCCTCGGCTTCTGTCTTCGTCTGGCATCTTCCCTCTTGATCTGCCTGGCTTGGGATATCTTACTGAAAACAGCGCTACCACTGACTTAATGCTCAGGGTTACTGGAACTCACAAGCCCCTTCATCATGGCAAGGTGAAGACACCATTTGAGGAACTGCTTTCTGTACACTTTTTAACAGTCTTCTGTTCTGCTTTGTGTGTGTAACTATTCTACACGAAATACTTCCAGTATACTCTGTGTTCTTCTACACATTACACAGCAGATCAAGCTTCATCTACCTAAAAAATAATAAGATGTACTTTCATACATTAAATAATATTTATGGTATGTAATAACGAACAAATGCACATCATAATTTATTAATTTAAATAGTTTACTTTATTGATTATTGGATAATTACATAGGATAAATAATTATACGTGTCGTGTACAAAATTATTTGATGTATACCCTTATGGTGAACCTATAAGGTTCAAAACATGTAAGAGTTTCACTGTTTTAATATTGTTAGGATTGTGAAAATGACTAGTTGTGTGCATTTTGTTGGTTGATTATTGTAGATTACTGATTATAATGCATGGAATGAACAGCATAAAGTTTAGGTAGGTAATGTTTATGAAAGTTCTCTGTGTACTCTTCATTTTTGTTGATGGCTTCATATGGTGGGACATGACACAACTATCAATATGTGAGACTGTGATGACTGATTGCATATAGTACATAACATTCATAATGTAGGAAACTGGGGGTGGAGAGTGTTTACTGTGAATTACAAAGTTTTAATTGTGTGAGTGCAACATAAAGTTAGCATATGAAGCAGAGATCATACAATTATATATGTCAGGAGAATGTTGGATGTTAAATTTGTAACACCTTTGCTCTGCAAGCATCACAAGCTTTCGTTTAATCTGAATGTTAATCCAGAACATGTCTGACATAAGAATTCAGTAAGACTGAAAGAAAGTGTTTAAGTTTAGATTAGATTATTATTTCTGTCAGTTGTGGTCAAATTACATTCTGTGAAAATGGCTCTTGGAACCACTTTAACTAACATTTAACCATTCTGGCCTCCTTCTAGTACAGAGTTATATGCCACATTATCCATTTTTGAATAATGGTCCTCTACTTATGTGCTTGCTTTCATTACAGATCTCTCAGATGTGGGAAATTCTTCAAAAGATGTGTATTTGAATGTATCCTGAGTCACATAATGGTATGGTATCCAGTACTAATTGTAGTATAGTGTTGTTACATAGTTGCAATTAAAGAATTTCTTATCCTTTTCAGGGAGGACCCTTCACCATACAGTCAGCTGTTTTTAAAGAGTTAATTGAAATCAGAAAATATGTGCATAGCTTAACAGTTCTGGTGTTTTACTCCCTTTATTTAGAGTTATGCATCCATTATGTACTGTAAGGTAATAGATAAAATGGAATAACTTTGTGTCAACAGTGTTATTATTTCATTTTGTTTGTTCCCGTTTAACATATTAACCATTTTGTAAATGTTAAGAAAACGGTGAAAATGATAATTTTGTACCATTATACAAAAGTCAGAAGAAAATTAAATGCATGTGCAGTATAGGTTCATTTATGTGGCATTTTGTTCACTGGCAAGTTCGTTCTAATGGCATATTTTTCAATAGTCTGTTGTGATTTACCGATCTTTCCATTTTCCCAACAATTTAACTGTAGTACTTAACAAACTATTTTTCTGGGAGGCAGTAAACACTGTGCTGTAGGTTTAACTGTTTGAAATGTTTTGTGAATGTTTCCCTCTTTTTGGTTTATTTTTTCAACACCAATCGCACTAAACTTACTTCGCATTAGACATCACTTTATCTATTGGGACACCCTATTCCGCCCCAGTTACACTTGCTAAGCTCTCACCTTACCTCGTTTAATATGTACTTCAACAACACAGAGTTAAAAAGTATGAAACTGCAAGGATAAGAAATTACAGCTTCGACTACCACGCATGTAATTTTGAATGTCTATGCTCACTGGTGTTTGTAAACTGCCGTGCAGCATTACGGTGTTACTCACGTGTTAAGTATTGGGACTTTTTTTTTACATATGAAGTAACGTTTAGAATCATGTTGTGACATGTAGCGTTTTTAAATGAACTATTTATTTATTTATATTTATAATATTTATATCTGTTATTGTATCAAGTAGTTACTTCAGTTTACATGTCAAGTAGGTTTTGCACTTCTTTTACATTTTCTTCCTTCTTTGGTTTAGCCCAAAGTAGGATCTGTGGAATGCAAAGAAATTCTATTTTGGGATACGGTGCATAATAATGAGTCCAATCTTTCGCTCACCGCCGCGCGTGTCGCTGCTGTCCTAGCTTACACCCACAATCTATTTCGCTTTCCACTTCCACAGTGCATCACTCTTCCCCTTCCTATGTGCGAACGTCTGTGTTTCTGAGCGCGTGGCTGCTTTGGTGCTAAGGTTTTCCCGTTACGCAATGGTTGCAAATATTGTGAGGATTGCTTCTGAATACGAAGCACGACTGGCGAGGAGTGACTAAGTGCCTAGGTTCTCGTACGTCGGATGCTGAGGGAAGACACATCGGCCTGCTTCGGAGTACGATGAAGTGTAATTTCTGTGGTCGAGATATGACGTGGTCTGCAGATCCCAGTGTTTCTGAAAAATTTCGTTGGCGATGTCAAAGGAGGGTTGCTGGGATCAAGTGCAATACGTCTGCATCCATAAAGCTAGGGTCGTGGTTCCAGCAGGGTAATCTCACCCTTCAAGAAACTATGCTCTTAACATACGACATCGTGCGCCGCGAAAAACCCTCCACGACCAGAGAAGAATATTCCCTCAGTAGTCACATGGTCGCAGACTGGGGAATGTTCTGCAGGGAAGTCATGCTGGTATTTCTGGAGGGCTGCTCCATCAAAATTGGGGGTCCTAACAAGACCGTCGAAATTGATGAGAGCAAATTCGGTTGGCGTAAGTACCGTGGGGGACACCCTGTCAAGGGTCAGTGGGTGTTCGGTGGTGTTGAACGTGAGTCCGGCGAAACATTCCTCGTTCCAGTTCCGGGCAGAACCTCCGACACACTGATGGCCATATTACGTGACTGGATCGAACCCGGCACTACGGTCATCAGCGATTCCTGGGCTGCTTACCGCAATTTCGGCGCGCAGGGTTACACCCATCAAACTGTCAATCACAGCATCCACTTCGTCGATCCTAACACTGGGGCCCATACTAACACCATCGAGAGCACGTGGCGTTCCGTAAAAGTATTCCTCGGGCAATACAATCACGGGGAAGACTACGAATTCCACCTCGCACACTACTTGTTCGTGGCTAGGTGCAGGGCTAAACAAGTGCCGCCTTTCCTTCAACTACTGCATCTCGTCGCGAACACTGATTGGTCAAAGTGCTGTCTTCCCCGCTCCTACGAACGCCGCACGTGATGGACCCCCGTTCCTCCATCACTTCCACCAACTGTACGTGATCGTTCATTACTAATCGTCTTTAGGTTAGGGTTTAAGTTATTTTTTTTAGCTTCATTACGATTGCAATTCCAGGACGTGTGTCATCCCCGTTTTGTGTGTGTGTATATGAACTTGGATCGGTGTGCAGTCGAACACAACTGTGTCACATAGGTGTATTTAATGACTATATTAAGCAACTACGTGTTTCAGCCTTTTCTGGCCATCTTCAGGTTGTCTTGAGAGAACAAACTTAAAATCCTACAATATGTACTGCGCGCGCAGAACATATAGTAGGATTTTAAGTTTGTTCTCTCAAGACAACCTGAAGGTGGCCAGAAAAGACCGAAATATGTAGTTGCTTAATATAGTCATTAAATACACCTATGTGACACAGTTGTGTTCGACTGCATACCGATCCAAGTTCATTGCAATTCCACTTCCCCGTTACCGCCAACAGGTGCGAGATCGTTCATTCCTTCAAGAAACTAAGCTCTTAACATATATTTTCTTTTTTCAGCTTCATTACGATTGCAATTCCCCTTCCCCGTTTCCGCCAACAGGTACGAGATCGTTCATTGCTTCCAATCATCACGTCTCCCTTCCCCGCCTCCACCGTTACTCAAATACGCCGGGCTACTGCCGTCTGCTTCCGTGTTCGTTTCTGTGACGTCACTCATTCCTCACGGAAATAGAGCTGTCGCGGTTGACTTGCGCTCGTCGCCATATTGGATCTATTATAATGCACTCCATCCCTATTTTGTTGCGTTCTATTGTTCTATTTTAGCAACAGCCCAAACAAGAGTCGGAGTACTCTATCATATACTTTCCATCTAAACTATGGAAATATATTCTATTTTGTGTGTACCTAGTCGCCAAGCACAAAGTGTGCAAGACATATTACATTTACATGTTGCTGTTATTCACATCTCTTATGTTTCAGTGCTGCGGATCACACTGTATAACCTCTAGTACCCTGGAATTATTGAAAGAGGCCATGTTTACTAATCGATCATTTTGAACTGTGACTTCCGGTATCTGCTGAAGTAGTGTACTCTGTGAGGGCAATGGCGAGCTGATCTGTGATGGCGAGGGTAGAAATGGTGCTGGGTTTGTGACAACGAATGTGTATGACGATGAAGCGAAACAGAATATGAACATGCACTCTGGACTGATATTACTTGCTGTTACATACTCGTTGGGTGTTACAGGTACTGATTTGCAGAATTACAGGCACTTGATGTTACGTAGACTAGGTCTTAGGCCTTGTTTTGCGTAGGTCATATGCAGGCTGTCAAAATGTCTGCTTGATGTATTGCAGTAGATGCCAGAATTTTCCTTCTTTTTTATAGCTGTTGTTGCTTTATCTGGGGAGTGCACTGATCTCCATGGCCGAACAATAGCACCTGGTTTGCATTACGTACCTGGTCCAGACACATGCACTTTATGTGTTTGTGACAATGGTAGTCCAAAGTGGTGCAAAGCTGTGTTGTGTTCACCACCACAAGTAAGTACATGATTTGATCCCTTTTCTTGCTTAGTTGTAACTTGATTGGATACTCAAATGTAGAAAGATTATTATGAAAGGTGTGTGAATATGATACCATTAGAGGGTATCCTATTCCTATGTCTGGCATTTTCATACCATATGAAATACTGGCATGACAGTCATACATACAGATTTATAAGATTGGAGTGATGATAATACCATTGGATGCAGAATTCTAAAATTTAGTTTGGAATGGATAGTAAAAAGCTACATAGTTCAAGTAACTGTTTTGGTGACACATGTACATGTTAAATGTAATATAGTCTAATTCTGTTCTAGTTAAAATTCCCGAAGCTCAGGAATTGCATTATTGATAATTTATGTTTTTGCTAATCTTGCCGTATAGATTAAAACACGTAAAGTAAAGTAAGAATTATACGTGCTTGTCAGAACTTGTTACTGATGTAGGCTAGATGGTGTTATGTGTTGTGAGACAGTGTTGAAAAATGCATATGGCAAAATGTGAGGGCTTGCTTGTTGTCCTGATATGTTGTATGTTTTTATATGTTGAAGAGAAAGTTTAAAAATAAGTTGGTGTATAAATGATCCAAAGATTGGGCTATGAATATGTTCGTTGGTCTTTAGCTCAGGCAATTAGATTCTGAGTTTTCACTATAGAGTTGTGTTTTTAATTGCAAGTTGGTTATGAGGTTTGCGGTGAGTGAAGTGGCACAGAATTGCATGTTTTCCGAGTTTCTGAAGCTCTTGCCTGCTGTTTATGATTCCACCATTGTTTCATGTTTGTCTGGTGCCACTCCCTGAGTTGTGTGACACCCTTATCCAGGCAGTGCATCATCACACTCTTGGTGTTTTAATTTGAGGGATTCTTCTGTGACCCAGAACTTGGCTGGTTGAAAAGTAAGGAAGTTTTTAATATGGGCACATACAGGAAATTTTTCTTTTTTTTAAATCACGCATCATCAACATCAGAGCGTTTCACCTGATGGGAGGCAAGAGTGTGATAGCTGCTCTTCCAGTTTGCTGTGACTGGGGGTCCACATGTTTTGATTTGATGCATTACAGTTAATATTATGTATTTGTAAACTGTGTATAGAAAGTGGTGCAGATGGTTTCTGTTGGCTTACATACTCATGTCACAAAGTTCACTGCACATCACAGTTCTGCTGATGATACTGAAGACACTTTTCTGAATAATTGATTCAGATAATGTTAGTGCACGGATTATTACTGTTCCCTTTATGCTTTAAATTGATCGACAAACAAAAACTGTAAACTTTGAAATTGGATGAATGAGGAGGTCACAGTCTGTTTCTTGTTGTCATCAAGAGTGCTGTGTCAACGGTGCATAGAGTTGTTTAAGGTGTGATCTGTTGCACTGGTCTTACTGTAAAAAAAATTATAAGTTTTCTTATAATTAGGTATGTGTTGTAATGGTCAGAATATTTTTTACTTTTTTTTTACATATTTAACATGTCAGTGTGAATTTATGGCCTCAGAAAAAATGGGCTCAGCAATCATAATTATATACACAACACACCATCAGCCACCCTTAACATCATGTAATGGCACTTTGTGGAATAACAAGGGAAATCTGTTAACTGTCGATGGAGATGACAGGAGCTTCTCTGCAACACAGAATGAGTGTGGGGTCTGTTTCTCCAGCATGCACCCTGGGAAGGTGCCTCTTCACTGAATTTACACGTATTCTTGCTTCATGATATGTATCATAGAGTTTGTGAACCACTGTTTTATTCTATAGCTACAAGAGCTGGAGTTTTGGTGCATTTGATGCTGATAACACTGACATATTTGTTGGCTGTGTGAGTTGAATGAGTGGTTTTCTTGGAGGTGTTTTCAATCTTTCACCAATTTGATCCAGTTTTTCTTGGTCAGAGCTTGTCTGATATGTTTTCTCTTATGATCTGTAACGTACCCTGTTGCCCAAAACCTTTTCTTTTATTTGTTAGTTGACCTATTTCAGACAGTTGCATCAGGAGACTTTTGTTTGAATTTATGTGATACTTTCTGTAGGAATTGTGTTTAGTGCATGTGTCATAGAAATACATGTGTTGCTGTGATGGAATCCGTGGTATGACTGTAGGTGACTTCATTGAAAACCTACAAAGTATGCAGTAAGCAGCATGGGAGCAAGCCAGTGAGTGGGCTTGACATGGTACAGAGGTGACCCAGCTGGAAATGACTTAACAATTGTGGATGCTTAAAATGATGGCCCTATACTTGGGTCCCTCTGTAAGTCATGCAAAGATTTTTTTGGCCAAAAGTGTGGCAGTGCATGAAATGGAGTATACATATATGTCAAAACTTGTGGCTTTACTTGTAAATTTTACCATTGGGGTGTATGTACAGGAAAAACTGGTAGAAGGTAAGCATATCACATGTCAATTGGATCATTTTTTTATTGTTGTATTGTGGCATACAGAGTGAATATGTAACAAGGAGTGCGGCACCAACTACTCGTTCATAATCTTGAAAAACCTTTAGAATAGCCTTGCAGGTTGTCTACAGTTCATTGCCAAGGACAGGGAAGGCAGCAAACACCATTGTCATCACCTGACATGCTAATCTGTGCTATTTCAGGCCAAACATGCCACACTGGTGTAAAAATACCCTTTGTGTTTGCAAATTTTTTCCCATGCCTTGGCTGCTTAGTTTTGGAATTGGTGGACTAATTTGCAATTAGAGAGGGCATTTTAGTAGCAGTTCAATGCAAGATGGTGTATGTCAGTGCATAAGGTGATACTGATGGTGTTCATTGCCTTTCCATTTTTGGCATCAAACCATACACAAGCTAGAGGACTGCTTTGAAGGTTGGTGTTTGTATGAGTAGTTTGTGTTCTGCTCTTTGTTTCTTATTCACTCTGATATGCAACAATTAAATATTGAGACCATGATTCAAAAGATGTGTGGTTTGCTTGCCTCCACCTTGTGGCTCCTCTGCATAAATCGCCATCTCCTGGTGACTTTTAAAAGTAGGTCTACGTGCCACATGCTTTTTAAACTTATATACTTCATTTACCATGTTTCCACTTGGGGTAAAAAATGTGCTACTACTCATCGAGTGACCTTCCCAAGACATTGTTTAGGCTCTTTTGACCATGTGTCATGAAAGTAAGGTAGAGAGAGAAACCAACAGGATGCAACTAATCTGATGTTTATTATCAGTCATTTATCTCAACATGGTTCGGGCATCATTATGCCCATCATCAGGAGAACAAGACTGTGTGCTACTGCATATGGTGTTCAGCAGTTGTTGTGCTGGCCATGGTCATGTGGAGCTGGGACGCAGGCTGTGTGCACTGTGCGAAAGTTGTTGTAGTCCAACAACAACTTTCACACAGTGCACACAGCCTGCATCCCAGCTCCACATGACCATTGCTGAACACCGTAGGCAGTCTTGTTCTCCTGATGATGGGCATAATGATGCCTGAACCATGTTGAGGTAAACGATTGATAATAAACATCAGATTAGTTGCATCTTGTTGACTTCTCTCTCTGCCTTACCCCCAAGACATATTTTTCCCCCCTGAAAAAGTCCCAGAAAATTACCCTACATCTTAAGATTGGAAGGTCAAATTGTAATTAATTCTGCAAAAATACCATGCCAATTATGAGGTGCATCTGTTCTTTTGTGTCATCTTAGGAGACTGTAAAGATGGTACTCAATTAAAAGAAATACAACTTGTAAACTACGCACTTGACTATCATCCTGAAGTTTCCCAGTTAAGAGCTTGGCCAGGGACTATCCATTCCAGCAACACTAACCCATTCACACATGTGTGACATATCACCATAGCTTGTCACCACAAGAATTGTTGTTTCAGAGAATTTTTTAATAAAAGTTATAAGTTAACTAAATTACTACAAACACACACACACAGTATTCCTTTAGTAATTTAGTTATAATTTTCTTCAAAAAATTCTATGAAATGACATTTCTTGTGGTGACGGTGATACTTCACACATGTGCTAATGAGTTAGTGCTGCTGGAATGGGTAGTTCCTGGCCAAACTCTGAAGTGGAAAACTTTAGGATGATACACACACACAGTTTTTGCCCTTTTATAGTGTGCTTTTTACTATTTTATTAAACTTATCTTTAAATAGTGGGCAGCATCCAGAACGAATTAAACAATTTTCTATAGAAACCTACGGGAAATCACGTTTCGGCTAATGAAGATTTCGGCTAACGAATGTGATTGTGGAATGAATTATCTTCGTTAGCCGAGGTATCACTGTACTTTATTTACCAGACATTT
>Ga0123355_10001781_pt1 | contig 30184 bp, 33 predicted proteins | sample TergutEmb28metaG_3_FD_89872 | JGI IMG/M metagenome (GOLD analysis project Ga0123355, IMG submission 89872) | Embiratermes neotenicus P1 segment gut microbial communities from Petit-Saut dam, French Guiana - Emb289 P1 | ecosystem: Host-associated > Arthropoda: Insects > Digestive system > Gut ... | reverse complement strand
GTGGCGCCTTCGTTGTCTACGATTGCATCATCGACGACGACCGATCGCAGAACGCCTTCGGTCTTATGATGAGCCTCAATATGCTCATCGAAACCTCCGGCGGCTTCGACTATACCGGCGCCGACTGCATCAACTGGATGAAAGAAGCCGGCTTCTGCGACGCCCGCGCAGAGCACCTCGTCGGCCACGACTCCATGGTCATCGCCTTCAAGCAGATGGCTCACGCCGACAATTGATGAATGCCACCTCATCCAGAGCGGAGCGCCGGTTCCGCTCTGGAACAACCGGCTTCATCGATTTACTCGAACTTAAAGTCCACTTCAATTCGGATACTCGACCTGTGTGTCGTTTCGTGTCGCGTCCCGCGTTAGGGGGCATCGTCTTCGGGTCGGGAAGCCATCGGGAGCATTTACAGTATTCGCCATTTGTTCGCCTGTATCGTGACGTACTAATTAAGGTTGACCAATTACTCGGCTTGTTTGATTGCGGTGATCAGGCTGAGCGGGCGGGGCCCAGTTGTGGGGAGGGCGGTGTTCGAAGTACGGTGGCAAGGGATTAGGGGAAGGGCAGCTCTGGAGAAGCACAACCCCGAAGGGGCCTGAGCCTACTCGTGCGGTAATCGAAGGATTTCGTGTGCGGCATCTTTATCTTCCTGGCGCACAACCAATTCAAAACCACCCGTCGACCAGCCGAGGTGAGGACGCATACCTCCGGCGGAGTCAGAACGAATCGATGCCATGATTCCAGCCGACTCTAAAGCACTCTTGGCGGTAACCGCCTCCATCTCTGTTGCAAACGAGCAAACGACAACTAGACGTTCGTCTGACATGGTTCCATTCTAGCGCTCCCCTGCTTATTTCCATCCCCATCCGTGAAGAATCTTCCAAGCAGGAACCAGCTGCTACATCGCTTTTGGGTTCGGCTTACGTTCAAGGCTGCATGCTCTGTGAGCGTCACGATAGAAGTTTTCGACACTGGATGCACTGAGTAAAAGAAAGCTGCGCTTGAACTCGGCTGTTCAGGCTCGGTGAGGGCGTCGCCACCGCGAGATTTTATAACTTTCGCCTTTTGTTCCCCAATGACTATTCCGAAACGATGCTATCGGAGTGCGCTGGTGAAACCCTTGATTCATTTCCACGAGTGTACGCATCCACGCCAAGAAACAGCGCGAGCTATGATAACGCGATGCTAAAGGCAATGGGGCAACGGTGCAACCCGCATCCTCAATCCGTTGCTTGGGTGATGTATCATTTCGCAGTCTTAGATCTTGCAGCGGTTGAGGGGCCGACGCGGAATATAAGCCAAGCCGGCGTTCACGGCGATTACACCTGTGGCCCACCGCCGACAGGACTCATCTAAGCTTAAAATCTCCACCCCGAGCAAACATTCGTTGGACTCAACCCACCGAACCAGACCATGTCCCCCGAAGCTCAACTCTTCGGTCTGAAACTCCAGGTCAAACCGAACTGGCCCTTGCTTGATCGGCGAGGAGTAATGCAGGCAGAACCCACCACGACCAAACTCGATACGGCCTTGTTCGATGGCGTCGGAGACACAGGACAAGGCTACATGCAACGACACGCCAGCTGTGGTCGGAGGCTCGGCCCACTTTTCTCCGGGCGACCCGAGAGCCCGTCGAATGGAACCCACAAACTCGGCGGCCTTTACCGGCTTTTGCATCATGGCTTCGACTCCTAAGGCGTATGCATCACGCAGCTCCAGGTCTGCAAAGCCGGTTATAAGAATCATCTTGGGCAGGTAGTTACTCTGCGAGGCGCCAGCATATGTCGTGAGATTCTTCAGCAGGTGAATTCCATCCATGACTGGCATACGGACGTCAGAAACAATCACGTCGACGTGGTTGTTGCGAAGAATCCGTAGGGCCGCCACTCCATCTCCGGCACCCAAAACGCGGCATTTTTCTCGCTCCAACAATTCGCGGAAAACGTCGAGCAGCATGGGCTCGTCGTCGACCAAGAGAACGGTGGCGTCTTTCAATTCCATCTTTGGGCTCCTTAAGTTGGTCCTGAGAGAGGAAGTTTCATAACAAAGCTTGTATGAGGCGACGACTGATCCAGTTCCAATGTTCCCTCATGTTCTGACATGATCGATCTCGAAATGCTCAGCCCCAGTCCCGTGCCCTTGCCCACGGGCTTGGTCGTAAAGAAGGGTTCCATGATGTGCGCCCGGTTTTCCGGGGCGATCCCCCGGCCGCTGTCCGTGATAGACAATCGAACCCAGGGAGGACGAATGGTCACATCCAGCTTTACCCACTGCTCCCCTTCCTGGGTCACGACCTCATCAAAAGCATTCTGAAGGAGGTTGAGAAGTACCTGGCCGATTTGTGCTTCGCGGCACGAGATGATCGCCTGTGGGTCGACTGCCGAAACATCCAAGCGGATATTGTGCGCCCGGAATCTCTCGGAACAGAGTTCCAGAGTTTCCTCGACAATCTGGCGAACAGGCGTCTCCCGGAATTCGTCTGCACTACCCTCACGGGCGATGTGGCGCAAGCTGCCTACGATCCTCGAGATCCGGTCTACGGTCACGTTAATCCGGTTCCAGTTCTTGAGCATCGCTGGGGTTTGAACCGAGCCGAACTCCGCCATGCGGAGGATGTTCTCGGCCGACCCCCGAATGATCCCGAGTGGGTTGTTGATCTCGTGAGCGATCCCGCCGGCCATCGCACCCAATGCGGACAGCCTCGCGGAGGTTACCAATTGTTCTTTCTTGGCCTCAATCTCCGCCTCCATGCGTTTGCGCTCGGTGATGTCCACTGAGGTCCCCACGACGCGAACCACTGTGCCGTGCTCGTCCTGGATCACACCTCTGGCGGTGGATGTATACCGCACCTCTCCATCTGGCCGGATGATGCGAAACTCCATGAAATTCCGCTTTTTATCGCGGATGGATGTCTGCAGGGAAGCCTCCACAGCAGGCAGGTCATCGGGATGAACACGCCGCCTAAACTGCTCAAAGGTTACGAAGGGCGCTTTGGGAATCCCGTAGGTTTCGAAGATTATATCGTCCCACAGGACCTGATTGCTGCCCAGATCCCAGTCCCAGATACCGATGGAGGCCGATTGCGTCGCCAGTGACAAGCGCTCGGTCAAGTTGCGCAGTTGCTCTTCCGTGCGTTTGCGGTCGGTGATGTCCATGGATGTCCCCACAAGGCGAACCACTGTGCCGCGCTCGTCCAGGATCACGCCCATGGTGCCGGAGATATATCGCACCTCTCCATCCGGCCGGGTGATGCGAAACTCGAAGAAATTCTGCTTCTTATCCCGGATGGATGTTTGCAGGGAAGCCTCCACACCGGGTAGGTCATCGGGGTGAACACGCCGGACAAATTCCTCATAGGCCACGAAAGGCGCTTTGGGGATACCGAAGGTTTCGCAGCATATATCGTCGCAAATGCACTGATTGCCCAAGTCCCATTCCCAGATACCCATGGAGGCAGATTGCGTCGCCAGTGACAAGCGCTCGGTCAAGCTGCGCAGCTGCTCTTCCGTACGATAGCGATGGGTTGTGTCGCGGTTGATGACCAGGAATGCCCGAGGCGCCCCACTCTCATCCCGCCACAAGGACCAGCTGCTCGCCACAACGATGCGCTTCCCGTCGCGCGTGATCTGCCGTATTTCACCCTCCCAGCTTCCTCGCGACAGCACGAGGTGCTCGATTTCTTGGAGCCGGATGGGAAACCTGCTGTCCAGGAGCTCCGCTGCTTTGCTTCCCAGAGCCTCCTCGGCAGTCCAACCATACATATTCTTGGACCCGCGGTTCCAGAAGACAAGCCTGCCCTCCAGGTCGCGCACGGTGATTGAGTCTTGGGCGAGGTCGAGCAAGGCAGCTTGCTCCGCTAGTTTTTTTTCCGTTTGCTTGCGTTGCGTGATGTCTTCCACCATACACAGACCCCACAGCGGGCGGCCTTTGGGGTCGAGAATCACCGAGGCTGTCAGGCTCACCCAAATGACTTCACTGTTCTTCTTCACACAACGTTTCTCCATCTTGCAGACCGGAATTTCGCCTCGGTCAAGGCGCTCGAGCAGGCTCGCGCAGGAAGCCCGATCATCCGGGAACGCGATCTCAAGCGGCGTCTTTTGTGCCAGCTCCGCTTCCGAGTAGCCCAGCATGCGGCAGAACGCAGGGTTCGCCTTAGCCATACGATTGTAAGGACCAAGCAGGACCACGCCGGTAGGGCCTTGCTCAAACACGCTGCGGAAACGCTCCTCGCTTTCCCGTAGAGCTTCCTGGGCCTTCTTGAGTTCGGTGACGTCCTGATAAATCGAGATTGCTACTTCTCCAAATTCAGGGTGATGAAAGATGGAAGCAGTCACAGCACACCAGAATTGGCTCGAGTCCTTGCGCCGTTGCAGGATTTCGCCACGCCAGATTCCGTGACGTCTGAGCTCCGCCCTGATCGCGTCGGCAACTTCTTTCTGACTACGTTCGGCTTCGGCGTTGATCTCGGTCACGGGTTTGCCATTTAGCTCATCCGGGCCATAGCCGAACATTTTTTCGAACTTGGGGTTGACATGGACGATGACGGAGTCTTCCATCCGCACCAAGCCCACAGCCTCTTCCATGTTGGCAAAGATTTGGTTACCCAGCCTTACCGCGGCTTGCGCGTCAAACAGATGCTCCAGCATGGTGTTGCGTGTTTGCAATTCGCGGCTCTGCTCGCGAGCTTTCTGTGCCAGGGCCACGGAGACGGCCACCAGGGCTGCTCCGACTACGCCTCCGGCCAGGATGGTGTGGGAGATCAGCATGAGTTGGCTTTGTCGGTGCGCCATAAGCGCTTGCCACATGCCCAGGGTTCCGACGGCCAGCCCTAAACCCAGTCCAAGTGGCAGCCATCGGGGACCGGCCTTGTTTTCCTGACCTTCGTTCCAGGACCATGCCATCAATCCTGCGCCCAGCGCGGCGACGCCGGCCGATGTGAACGTCGACATGCCGGCAAATTGGCTCCAACCGTAGGTTACCTGGAACCCCAGCAGATGCCCGAGCGCGCCGAGTGTGCCCGCAGCCATGAGCAACGAGCTGAGGATGCCGGCAATGGTCGAAGCCTGCGAATCTGGCGGGCGGCGCACTATGATCATCAGCGCCATCGAGGTGCCGAAGAAGCAAAGAGCGCTCACGGGTGACATCCGACCGGGGTGTGAGGCGTGAATGTTGAGGTAGTCAGGTCCTAAAAGCTCGTCGATCCCGAAGTTCAAGCCCAACGCGTACTCTAATAACACAAGGCTGGCAAGCGCAAGGAGGAACGCGGCGCAGAGGCTGGCTGCCCGCCTGAGGTTGGCGGCGGCCAACGCCAGTCCCATTCCGCTGAAGAGAAGCCCCAGCGCGGACATGCGGTGCGTAGGAGTTTGTCCAGGAAGTATTTGGATCAGAGGAAGGTAGCGGAGAGACCACGCCACCAGCACGGCAGCACCCATCACGGCAACGGCACCACCGGCGGTCAGCATCACGGTATTGCGCCAACCAGATCGGGATCGCATGAGAGCCATACTTCGAGAACCACCAACCTATCAAACATCAACGATCCGAGTCTGCGATGGCCTCACGCTGCGGTATCACCTAGCTGCAGGTCAACGCCTCAAGTCGCAACCTGCCTGTACTCTCTGCCACTCTTGGACAAATACGTGAACTTTAGATGCTGATTCGGCCATGCGCTGCGAGGCTTTCGTCAGCGATACGTAAACCGCGTCTTTATCGCTACCGCCCCGGATCGCATGCCGGGGCGATAGGCTGGCATCGCACAGCTTGCATGTTGTTGGCTTTCTATCTGGCAACGAGCGATTGCCCTATAACGCAATGCCGGGCCTTTTATCTCTCACGTAGCAAGCAAGAATGCCAGGATCCCCCCCGATCAACCAAACAAATAGGGTAATGCAAGTCGGGATGGGAATTTAGGATCGGTAGAAATTAGAGAGGCCAACGGATCGAAGGGATTTCGCAGTAGGCTCCCCCTAGAGCGCAGGGTTTCTGACGGAGTCTCGCCAAAATGCGCACGATAGTAGGCGGCAAACCGTCCGGTCTCTGGAAACCCGTACTCGAAGGCCAAGTCACCAATCGAAATTGCTGCCGGCTCGCTTCGGCTCAGGACCGATCGGATGGCCGAAAGACGCCTGGAACGCAGATAGGCGGCAGGGCCGATGCCCAACGTGTCGGCAAAAGCGCGATGAAGACTTCGCCGCGATATCTTCAAGGCGCTGCAGAGTTCGGAAATGTGGACTGGCCGTCGATCCACTGCATCGATGTAATCCTCTGTTTCGCTGACGAGTCGGGCGCCGGTGTAGGATCGTGCGCCTGGGGACGGTAAGGTGTTCGTCAGGCCGACCAGGAAGCACTCGATTGTCGAACGCTGGAGAAAATCGCCAGCCTGACCAGAGGGGGCAGTGACTTTGCGTTCGATGCCTGAGACGATCCCCATAAGGCGTTGCAGCATCTCGCCCGCAACGAGGGGATCGAGATTGGAGACACGCTTCGTATCCCACAATTCAGGGTCGGCCAGATGCTCCTCACCACCGAGCATTGATGAGAGCTCTGGCAAAGGAATGGAAACCGTCAGAAAACATGCGCCTCCGCCATGAATTGCATCGAATTCCACGCCCGCGGGAAAAATGGCTACGTTGCCGGGCAGCACGCCCTTCCACGACTCAGTTATGCGGCCCGCACTATCGAGTATTGTTGCGAGTACAGGTTTCTCTTGATGCAGGACCCCCCTCAGTCGAGTTTCAGAGCTGAACCGTCCCAAGTTGATTTCAAGGTTCCCGATGCCAAAATGCTTGATAAAGCCTCGAAGCTTCGCCGGCTTGAGCTGCACAGCCTCGATGTCCGCGCCACGAATGCCTTCTCGCAGATCCTCCGGGCCGTTGATGGGCACGATTTCTTTTGACCAGGTTTTCTCGTCCAATCTCAGATGCCCTTTCTTAACTTTCTGCAATGCTACAATACCAGGAACTCGCACTGTAACCGGCGGATAGCAAAGCCGATTACTGATCGCATTACCGGCAACCCCAGCTATTTCCCTACCCGGATCGGGCCGTCGCCTTGGCCGGCTGGTAAGCGGACTCTCCCAGTCACCAGCAGATTGTCTTTGCTTGGCGTTATCTCCCCGTGCAGTCGCGGCCGATTGCTCGCATAGCACTCGTTGCCAGACTCCTGGATTGTCCTCACGTACGTTGTGTCCAACGATGCCTCGCTCGGGTCCATCTGACAGAAAACAAGGAGCACCTTGTCCAGCGTCTCGGAGCTGATCCTCAACATGGGCTGGAGCCATCCTTATGACTTGCGGTTTGGCACAGGGCATATCGCTTGCCAAACTGCGGCTATCATCCACGCCAATTCCATAGTGAGTTAAATCTCCGACTCCAAGGCGGTTAAGCAACCATAGGTACGGTGAACGTTTCGACGCAACGAGGCGAAAAACAGGCGGAGTGTCCGCAACTGTCGGTCTTTCCTCCTGATCACTGGTGTGAAGTGGTTATTTCAGGAAGCTGGCGCTGTCACGTCCACTTGCAGCAGCGCGTTCACCGCTTCCGGAGCACCGGTGTCGATTTTCTTTTTCATCTTTCGCAGGTGTTTCCCATCGCTGTGCGGCCATTGCACGAACATGCAGAGGAAATTCCGCAGCTCGTCCGGCACTTGACCAGCCGTTATGTGTCAAACGGTAATAAACTCCTTCACCCATCCTCGCCAGCTAGCAAGTGAAAAGCAGCCACAATGCGCACATCGACCTTGTGGGTCCGACTACTGCCCAGCTCTCGAATTCCTGTTCCTGCAATCGAAGCATTTTCGCCTGCAGCTCAACCGGGATGGGTCTCCCACCTCGTCCAGAAAAAGCGCGCCCTTACTCGCCAATTCCTCGGCCTCAATGACATTTGCAGGTAAGAAAGGCCGCTTTCTCGAGTTGCGGGAAGAAAACGGCCGTATCACCCGCCAGCTGTCTTACGAGCGTGACGAGCTACTCATGGCTGCCGCCCTGCCCTTTCCGGCAGGACGCTTTTTAGCCAGGTGCTAAGGACAGTCACTGGCTTCGGATTCACGTCCCGAGCCTGCGCTTGCGTCCCATTATCCCAGCGAGACCGATCACGCCAGTTCCAAGCAGCCCAAGCGTGCCGGGTTCCGGGATCACGTCGGCTTTGCTTCTGGCGAAAGCAGTCCCGCCAATTAGGTCGGCGGTGGCATGAGGTCCGGGGGGAAAGCTGATGGTGTAACTCACAATCCCCCCAGAGGGATCCAGGCTTCTGGGGAGCATGGTTGCCGTGATTGTTGCACCATTACTCGTTTTGATCATCATCCCGGTGCTGATGTTGTCCGTAAATAGGGTAGCGCCTGAGGTGTTCTTGATCGTTACCATGCCGTTGCTAAACGTGCAGGTCCCGGACCCATTGGTATTGCAACCGGGACCTAACGCACTAGTGGAAAGACTTATTGTCCCCAGAGTTCCCGTCACGGAGACGGAGAAAGTGGGCAGCTGGAAGTTACCCGCCGGTTCCCTGGCGACTGTCCCATTCATAAACCGTCCCGTCGTGAAATCGATTGTTTGTTGGGATAAATCGATGCTATTTGCCAACACAGCGGTCGGCACAGCCGTCGCCAAGAGCGTCAAGAGCATTGCTCGTCCCATACTCCTCCTCCTATAGAAAAATGGTTTTGAGCCTCCCTTCTCAGCGCAAACAGTGAGGACTCTCTTTCGCCTGCGGGTGGTGGTCCTCAGCCTTTTTGTCCGCAAAATACCGCCCCTTTCTGTGCAGGAGAATTACCAACTCTTCTTTTGGAGGTTTTCCGCCGAAAGTCAGGAAAAGCCCAGATGAGGCTCTCAAGCTTCGAGATCCTCTTCATAGGCGACCTTGGGCGACACTGAAAACAGACGATTAGGAGGGTTTGGGCTGGCAGTTTGCTTTGCTAGTCTGAAAAAAGGTTACAGCCAAGGGCAAGAGTTTCTGCCTACGCTGTGAGGGCCCGCTCAAGCCGTCCAGCAAGGCGACAAGCCTATCGTGATGGAGACGGAACGACCGTAGGGCGCGGAGCCGAATTTTTGGCGAAGCTGAAAGAAAAGAGAGCATCCGGGTAGCGATCTGGACGGATGGAGAAAGTTTCACTTGATCAATGCACGCCACGACTCTGGAGTGTATGCTGGCCATGCATCAGCCCGCTCCCGCGCGGATTCTCGTTGGGCCGTTTCTGCCTCCAGTCTTGACAGGAAATCGATTCTGGATAACAGTTTGCACTGAAGGGCAGGAATCGAACGGAAGCAACCCCATGAATGTCGCGGAAGTAGGACACGAACAAGTCCCTGTCTTTAGGTCGCCCGGCACTTGGGTGGCCTCATCTCGATGCGAGAGAAAACCAAAGATAGCGACACGGCTCAACACCAGGATCAATGACCGCCCATGACCTTGACTGAAACGCGCTCCACTTCATCTTCATCCCCGTGGCTGCTAAAGCCCATCGCCTGGCTGTGGACTGGGCTGCGGTTCTTATTCGGCTTCCTTGTTCTGGCCTGGGCGACACTCGCGCTCTATTGGTCAAATCTTCCGGGGGCCTGGACCCGCCTGCTTCTAGCAATCGTGTTCCTGGCGTTCGGCGTCTATGCGCTGTGGTGGAAGCGAAGCCTGCGCACCTATCTTCTCTTTGCCGGGTTGTTCCTCGCAGTGGTTGTTTTGCACTTGTCTATCCAGCCTTCGTTTGACCGCGACTGGCAAACAGACGTGGCCGTGCTGCCCGAGGCGTTCCGGGATGGCGACCGTGTGTTGTTGAAGAATTTTCGCAACTTTGACTATCGCTCGACCACGGACTTCACGCCGCACTATGAATCACGTGAAGTGTTGCTCTCACATCTGACTTCGCTGGATTTCTATATCTCCTACTGGATGCCCGGACCGATAGCGCACACATTTCTGAGTTTCAATTTTGATAACGCGCTTCCCGTGTGCATCTCGATTGAAGCGAGACGACAGGTTGGACAGGGATTTGACCCTCTCGCCTCGCTCTTCAAGCAATTCGGCTTGATCTACGTCGTGGGAGATGAGCGAGACATCGTGCGGGTACGCACGAATTACCGCCACGAGGACGTGTACCTTTACCACGTTCATACATTGCCCGAAAACGCCCGCCAGCTCTTTCTCGTCTACCTCGATCGCATCAACGAGCTTGCACACCGGCCGGAGTTTTACCATCTCCTCAGTAACAGCTGCACCCTCAACATCGTGCGCTATGCGAGGACCGCCGGTAAGCTCTACAATTTTGACATTCGTTTTTGGCTCAATGGGTATTCCGATCGCGGCCTGTATCGGGCAGGCTTGCTGAATCCCACCCTGTCTTTCGAAGAGTTGCGCCGTCGTGCATGGATCAACAGCTTGGCCCAAGCTGCCGGCGATGCTCCGGACTTCTCGCAGCGTATCCGAGCGTCCCAGCCTGCGGCACAACCATAATGTTTCACCTTCCACGGATGCTCTGTCTACCCCAGGGCACGAAATGGCACCATGAGTGGCGAGGAGTCAGGAGTCTGTTAAGAGCAGCAGCCGTGAATTGGGTGCACGACGACCCACAGAGCATTGACTGGCGCTGCCCGGTTGTTGTCCTTGGCCTGGCTGCTGGCATTGGTTCCTATTGATGGTCTCGCTGACGTTCAGTGCCGGTCTGGAGGCGCTCAGCAGGTCGTGGCATCCGCGGTTTGATGGTTGGACGACCATGGCCTGCACCATCGACGTGACCGTGGGCATCGTGTTGTCGACTACTGTGTTCGCGATGAACTACAAATTGATCCCTCGCATGGACATCGATAGGAAGGATGTCTGGATCGGCGCCCTGGTCAACTCACTGCTGTTGATAGCGTCAAATTCCCGTTCGGAGTGTGCCTGGGGAAAAATGGGGTCAGCCCGAGCTTTGAGCCAGCAGGGTCCCTCGTGGTGGTCTTGTTATGGTTCTATCACTTCGCCCAGGCCTTTTTGTTCCGCGCGGAATTCACCTGGACCTATTCCCGCAAATTCGGCTCGCGGAAACGAAATCCAACCAACTGGGAGGGGCCTGTGATTTCTCGAAATTCGAGTCTGTGGCTCTTGTTTGCCCTCACCGCTGCAATAGCTTTGATCGCCGTCTTGTTGCCCCCCATTCCGCAGCCACAGTCGTATCATCAGTTCGCGGACCAGCGCAGCTTTCTCGGGATCCCGCACTTTGCCGATGTGACTTCGAATTTCCCTTTCGCCGTCGTCGGTATATGGGGTCTGATTTTCGTATTTCGGCGCGATGCAAGTGCGCCGACCGGACCGTTTATCGATCCGCGCGAGCGATGGCCTTATCTGCTCGTCTTTGTGGGTGTGTTGCTGACAGCGTTCGGCTCCTCCTACTATCACTGGTCCCCAAGTAACGCCCGACTCGTGTGGGACCGCCTGCCCATGACGATCGCCTTTATGGCGATGGTGGCGGCGGTGATCGCAGAGCGCATCAGCCTTCGACTTGGCCTATGGTTACTTCCGATCCTTTTGCTCGTGGGTTTGGCCAGTGTGCTGCAGTGGTACATGAGTGAAGCACGAGGCGAGGGAGACTTGCGCTTCTATGCTGCCGTGCAGGTGTATTCGGCGGTTGTCCTCTTGCTGGCACTTCTCTTTCCGCCAGGTTACACACGAGGATCGGATCTGGCGGTTGTCGTTGGTTTTTATGCTTTGGCAAAAGTCCTGGAGGCCCTGGACAAGCCGATTTTCTCGCTAGGGCACATCGTCAGCGGCCATACCCTGAAACATCTTTCCGCCGCGACGGCCGCCTACTGCATCCTCCGAATGCTGCAGAAAAGACGGCCGCTATCGTCGTCGGTTTGAAGTCAGCCTGACGAAACCCACATGGGCGGCATCGCCTCGCCCATCGAGCTTTCCGGTTTAACTTTTCTGCACATCCGAAAGGTTCCACCAGCCTCTGCCCGCTTGAAAGAGCGCGGCGGTGTCCCCGTAACGGGCGGACTGGGCCTGCATCAGTTGATCAGAGCCGGCTGGTAGTGGTTTTTCTACGCATTCAACAAGGCCAGATAGCTCACGTAGCCGCCTGGATCTGTTTCGTTCGTAAGGTCGTGCGTTTCCTTCGCAGCAAGCTCGGCACCGGTATCCTGATCGAGTGCATGCGGTGCATCCCGCAACATTCTCAAAATACACCGTATTTCGATATTGTTCAGCCGCTTGAATTCAAGCGGCTATCGCGGCGGGCCTCGCGACGAGCAGCCTACCGCCCCTGGAAAATCGGCTGCGTGAGGCCTGCACCGAGGTCCCCAAAACCCGTCCCCGGTACAAACGGGTGTGGGAAGATGAGCGCGACACTTCCCACTTTAGCGCTCAAGGCAAAGCTGGGAGGCGGATGGCCCGTGCTCCAATTTGTGCGCTGGCGACGTGCAGGTTTTCTCCTCCGCTTGGTGCAAATCGGGACGTTGCTCAACCTTCACTTGCGGTGCTCTGGATTGGGCTTCGGAGCATCCTTCTCCTCTTTTGTCTCCCGGGATGGCGCGATGTCGCTCAGGTGGATGACCGCTGCGGCTGCGCTAAACCGAACCTTGGCATTTTTGTCGTGACAGCACAACGCAACCTGCGGCAGCAGAGAATTATCGCCGCGATGCGCGATGGCGTCGACCGCCGCCGCCCGAACGATCCAATTCTTGTCCTGGGTTGCATCCACCAAGGCCTGCCCGGTAGCCGGATCAGGGTCGCGAGCGAGATAGGTAGCGGCTACAGCCCGTACCGGGTTGGGATCATTCTTTCGTAGGGTTCGCCAGGCGTCCCATCCGATCCCCGCAAACGGCACGAAGCCGATTCCCTGAGAAAACCCGATTTTTGCCAGTTCTTGTGGACTCTTCAAGATTTCGAGCTTGTTGGCAATCAACCCATCTCCAGTCTTGCGGGCGCCGGTCAAGAGATCGTAATACACCTCGTAGGCCGCACGATTGTCCTTCAGTTCGCGAAGCGAGTGAGCCGCCGCCATCACCACGTGAACATTGGTGTCGGCCAACGCTTTTTCCAATTGAGGAATCGACGAAGTGGCGTCCATCTGGCCCAACGCGGTTGCGGCAGCAGTACGCACCTCGGGCTTCGGGTCATGGAGCGCCTCCTCGGCCATTTTCTGCGCCCGCGCGTTGTCCGGCAGCAATCCCAAAGCTCGGATTGCGTTGGCACGGTCCCCGGTTCGTCTGGATGCTGAGGATGTTTGCAGCATATCCCATGCCTGCTGCTCCGCACTGTCGGAATCGTTGGCCTGCTGTGCTGCGGAATAAATCGAAGCGGCAAGAATGAGGCATGTGAGCAACGGCAAATGTCTTTTCATGGCGTAATCCTCGGGAACTCTAATCGCTACAGCTAAGATGCCTGCCCATCGAAACGCGTCCATCTGGCATGCGCAGGCAATCCATTGAGCTGATCACTCGCATTCTGAACAGGTCGCGGCTCTGCTGCTACTAACCTTGAGTAGAACAGCTGCGGACGTGTCGGGGATTGGAGACTAGTTTACTCGCTTGTTTGAACGGCCTTGGTATGTCGGTAGCGCAGGTACAAATGTTCAGCCCTTTGCTTCACGCTAAGCAGTCGAAACCAAGGCGCACGGGCCGGCACAAACTCCACCGCTTCAACGAGCGCAGGACGAACTGCGTCTGTCTTGCGTCCGGCGATTTGCGGCGACAGGGTCAAAAAGAGTTCGTCTACTGCGTCCGCTGCCAGAAACTCTCCAAACAGCGTGGGGCCGCCTTCGTGGAGGAGCATTCGTACCCCAAAGTGCAAGTACAGGAGTCGCAACATCGCCAGGGGAGCGATGAAGCCGCGACTGCCGTCCACCGCGTGTATCTGAACCGAGCCCAATTTAGCAGCGCCTGCCGTCATTAGTTCATCCCTCCCAGCCGAGGTCGTGATTACTACTGTGCGCACCCCTGGGGTTCGGAAAATTGCCCTTCCCAACTCCAGTCTGCCGCTACCGCTAACGATCACGACGAGCGGGTATTCCGCCTTATGCATTACTTTTACCCGATATTCCATGTACCAACGCTTGGCGTCGGGGTAGGTGTATTCCGGAATCCAAAGGTCTTTTGGGCTTACGTCATGAACGCTACGAGCGCCGACCATAACCGCGTCAGCAGAAGCCCGCAACAGGCCCATGATAAAGCGGTCCGCAGGGTCGGAACCACTGATGGTTGAGCCGCTGGCGCAGCCCTTTATCTTGTAGCTGACGACCCCGTCAAGAGTGGAAACGAAATTTGCAATCACCAAGGGCCGCTGGGCGGGTGGTTTGCGAAAATGCAGATCCCCGTCGTACAGCTCTCGTAACCTGCGCGGGAGCGCTGGCTCCGCGTACTTCTGCTCGCGTTCAAAGAGAGTCCGCACGAGTCCCATGTGTTGCCCCTAGGGGTACTACTAGCCCAAGCACCGAATCGAGGGCTGAGGGCGAAGCCCCCAGACACCGAGTTCGAGGGCGCTATTTGCGCATCGCCTTCGGTTGCTTTCCGCTGCGAACGAACGACAGTCCCCGCTTGAGCTCAGCGCCGAGATCGGTGGTCTCGGTAGCGGCATGCACCGGCTTGCCAGATTCCTTTCCGAGCCACGCGTTCAGTTCCTCGGGTGTGGTCTCGACGTACCGGCCCTGGCGACGAACCGGCATTCCTTCGGAGGCCCAGCGTTGCACCACTGCGGCGGGATGACCTGGGAATGCGGCGATCTGTTTCCAGCCCGTGAGCGTTTGCGGCGCATCTTTCGGTGCTGCTCGTTTCGTTGTTTGTTTCGGCATACAGACCTCACCAACAAAAAGGCAAGCCTAAAAGCTTGTCCTCTCTCGCGCAAACGCGGTAAACACGCTTTGTTTCCCGTTGGAGCTGAGTTTAAAAACCGTGCCGCAGGCAAAGGTGCGCTTTGTGCTGGCCACCCCAAGACTTGGTGCCACAGAGATTCCCCTCGTGATCCATGATCAGGCCGGCTTCGGGCAAGTTGCCGTCAGCGCAAGGCTTTTTTGGCGCAGAACCGGTAGATCTTGACCATCGGACCTGATTTTGAACACGGTGCCTGCGTCATTGGGCGTGCCGCCGCCACCTGTGGTGCCATAAAGATTACCCGACCTGTCCATGATCAGGCCGGCTTGGTGGTGGCCGCCCCTTTCCGTGGTGCCGTAGAGATTCCCTTCGCTGTCCATGGTCAGGCCGACGTGCGGAGAAGCTCCGTCCGCGCAACCCGCTTCGGATTCGATATTGCTGTACCACAAATGGCTAGCGAATGCATTGTTCCTCCCTGACGTGAATTTGGCTAGCCGGTGGCTGTGGGTGATCGGCTTTGCATTACACTCAACCAGCGCGGGCGCCGCATCGCGCTGTATATGTACTTACCTCGAGAAGGAGCAAAATCCCCGGATGGCAGGAAGCCGTAACGCTGAGCTGATTTCGTTTACGTGAACTGGTAGGTGTACACCGTGTTCCGGATTGATGGCCACTAAAGCCGGGTCGCAGTTGACATTTTTCCCGTGAAGTAGGGCAGAAGGGCAACCGGCGGCTAGTACTACGTCAAACTGAGACAGTGACATAACTGCCTCCTTGGTGGCCTCAATCGTGGCAGGAACCCTGTCATGCTGCTTATAAGCAGGTCCGCTGATGCGAAGTCGAAGGCCCACCGGCATTGTTCTCCCCTAAGAGTCCATACCGGCGGGCCCTTGCTGCACGTCGTACCCGAGCGTGGAGTTTCATCTTCGGTGCGTTCCAGTTCCCTGTCGCCTGTGAGAATTGCCAGATCCCCCTGCGAAAAGCCCGCCAGCTAGGGCGGGCGCACGGCCGACGCGCCCAGGCCGGCAAGAAGCCTTCCTGTAGTTGCTTAGCGCCATATGGTGCGGTGGGCGGACTTCCAGCGCGCTTCAAGCCGTCCCTAGGGCTACGGCCACTCCATGCCGGATGATCTGCGACGATCGTGACGGTTCCGCCTTTGCACCGCTTGCTTTAACGGACCGGGGAACCATTGGGCTCCCGTGCCGCCACAGCGAAAGCGTCAGAGCAGTTCGGGATATCCATCGACCGGCTTGAAATCGAGGCTTGACCTGAAGTTGGGTGCCACGCAAGCGTGGGACTGGAAGCTGGTTTGGTCGGGCCGTGGATGCCTAAGCCAGGTATGAACTGGCGGGGCGCGATCTGCCCGGTGCGGCTCAACGGGTTCGCCGTTCTGTGGAGCGGACACGGAACCCGTGCAAGAGCGATGCCCCTGCTTAGAACTCTTGGTGGTGGATAACAAAAGCCGCTTTCTTCCCAGGAGAGAAAAGCGGCTTTACTATGGGCCAGAGGTTTTCGAACGTAGCCAATTACTGATGGCTAGCCCGACACTTTTTCGGCACGATTCCTTGTTGGCCGGATGCTAATTACATCGCAAGCCTAAGCTTGCGTCTCATCAGCCCGCCGAGACCGACCACGCCAGTTCCGAGCAAAAGAAGCGCGCTGGGCTCCGGGATTACTCCTTGGGCGCTGCTGGCAAAGCCGGTTCCCCCAATTAGGTTGTCGCTGGGATTAGGTCCAGGGGCAAAGCTAATGGTGAAACTCACAACCCCCCCGGAGGGGTCCAACGCATTGGGCAGCATGTGGGCGGTAATTGTCGCACCGTTACTTGTTTTGATGATCATTCCAGTGTCGAGGCTGTCCGTAAATATCACAGCACCCGTCGTTGGATTCCTGACTGTAACCATGCCGGTGTTGAACGTGCACATGCCTCCCCCATTGCCATTACAGCCCACACCTAAGGCTGCGGTGGAAACCCCAATGTCACCTAAACTTCCAACCACACGGACTTGGAAATTAGGTTGGGTGAAGCCGCCCGATACATTCCTAGTCGCTATCCCGCGTGAAAACTGTCCCGTGGTGAAATCGATGGCCTGGTTTGTGGAGAAATCGATGCTATTTGCCAATGCAGCGGTGGGCAAAGCTACCGCCAAAAGCGCCAAGAGCATTACTCGTCTCATACTCGTGCTCCTAATTTGGACCTTTTTGGGCCTTCCCTTCTCAATGCAAACAGTGAGGACTCTTTTTCGGCCTACGGGTGGCGGTCCTCAGCCTTGTTCCCGCAAAATACCGCCAATATTAATGCAGGTGAAGTACCAACCGTTTCCTTTGGCAGTTTTCTGCTGAAAGTGAAGCGAAGGTTTAGATGAGGCTTTGACGCTTCTAGATCCTCTTCACAGGCGATCTTTGCTCATACTGAAAACAGAACATTTAGCAGCGGAGGTCGTGGCAGTTTGCTTCGCTCATCTGCAAAGGATTGCAGCTAATGGTTAAAGTCTCTGCGCCCGATCGTCATTTTAGGAAGGAAACAATTAACTGTCATAGCTAACAGCGAAGTCAACTTCTCAACAACTGTTATAACTAGCAGTAAACGTGCTGCTATTAATGGTAGCTGTCATAACTAACAGTAATCCATGGGCGGGCAAGTGACAGACGAGAGTAAAATGCCGCGCCTGCTATGTCGGATGGCGTGAATGCGAGACCAGTGCTACGTTGTCAAAATGGGCGAAATCGTTGGCGTGTCAGCTCATTTGCGACAACCCGTTCATTGTCATATTTATGACTTAGGACCTGTCGATGTCGGTAGGCACACAAGTGTAAGAATGTTATCAACATTTTATGTTGCTATTTGTTGGTTTCTATTCCTAATGTTACTAATTGTAGCTTACTGTATGTTACTAAGTGTGTATCTCGGTAAGAACGTGTTGTATTGCGGGTTTGTACGTTGAGTTTCCACCAAGGACAAAGGACAAGATACTGAAAGTTAATTGTGTCAATTGGTATTAGCCGATGACGGAGTATTGAATACACTCCGCGCCTTCAGCGATTGTTAGGACCGGGTAACGCTGTGTGGACTCAGCAGTGCTCCAGCCTGCGAACCGAAGGTTTGCTCATCGCGGTTTGATGGCGCGGTGTGCATTTCATCCCTGGACCTCGCCAACTTTTCTCAGAGTCGGTGATCCTCCCCAAGGACCGAATTGTAGGCTCCGAGCGCTATAACAGTCTCCGGCGATGCTTGGCGCGAGGCGAGCGATTTCTGTAAGGGACTCGCATTTACCCACGCATCGAGCTCTCCCCAGGTCCCAACGGCCGAGCCCCCACGCTCCGCCCGCGTTCCGTCGAGCAAGAATGGGTTGATTTGAGGGCCAACGACTGAACACCGGTTCATAGCGGTGATCACCTGGTGCAGCGCGACAGGCGGACTCACGAGTGTAGCCACCCAGCCCCGCTCGATCTTCGCCGGCCGCAGTAGGAGTGCCAGGACGATGCCTGTCGGGAGATATCATTTCTGAAAGAGATGTCGGTCGGCAGCGGCGAAGAAGGATTCCACGGCGAAAAGATCTATCTAGCCATACTCGCCTTGCGGCGTGCTAGGCCACAATTCCGGTTTCTGCGACGGGCCCAGCCGCCCGAACATTTTCTTTTGGCATGATTGCGTCAGGTTACGTCTGGTGCTGATTTCGACGGCGATGGGATTCCGGCACGGGCGACGACAATGCCGTGCTCACCGACATCAGCCGTTTGCAATCGCGGGCGCGTGATGCCATGCGCTATGGATTGCTTATGTTGCTGGTCATGCGACGACTGTGGCCGTTCTGGAGCGGCGGCGGTGGGCATTGCGGGTCGTGTTGCCTCCGGCGAGCGATCGGTGGGCAGAACGGCTGGTGGGCATCACCTTGCTGGCACTGGGACGCTACGTGCTTGGGGACGCTCTTTCGGCCGTCAACACACAGCCACGGTCCGAGGACGCGGATCACGCTGCTGATCAATGCGGTACTTTACTTCTACTGGCACTTGAGTCGCCTGTTTGGCGGCACGCCTCTCCGCAGATATTTGAGGATGGGTGTGGCACGACGTCGGCATTTCTTGTGGGTCTAATTCACGGTTTGGGAGCGGACCTTAACCGAAATATCTCTAATTTCTAGCAGCGGCGAGTCTGGGCGGGATTGCCGGGTTGCTGGGCTGTTGATGTTCATCGTGGGTTTGCTGGTGATGAATACGCTGATGTGCGGGCTGCCGACTCTTCTCGGCCATTAGCCCCGCCCCAATGCTCTTCGCGCCCTGACCCTGGGGACCTCGGCCTATAGTATCGTCGTCGGAGCGATCTTTTTTGTTGGATCTGCCGCGAAACTGCCTTCGCTGACGGGCTAAGCCGCTTTGAGCGATGAACGCTCATGTCTGCTGACACTCGTCACAGAGATTACACACAGTTTGAATTGATCGAAGTCGCAAAAGGATGTTTTAAGTGTGCATCAGTTTGCACTTGGGAATTTGATGAGTGGGCTAGAGTATGGGGTAAGTCATTGTAATCGCAGGAGATTTATTCTTTACTCGTTTTGGCACTTCGGGTGCTTACCTTACAGTCGGACTGACGCGCCTGTGTCTTCGTCTGCTCAGACTGGGTGTCTCTGAGAAGCTAGGATCGGGAGCATTGGTGACATCCAGGAGGAAGCAGCAATGAAAAGTGCGTGGTGTTTGTTGTTACTGGCCTTGATCCTGCCGGTGGCGGCGTTCGCCAACAGCTCGACTGATTTCTCAAATAGTGGCGGCACGCTGAGTGGTAGCAGCGCGGGCTTGACGCTGACCGGGTCAACCCTGATTGCCGTGAACGATTTTGGCACTATGGGACTGGTTACAGGCGACAATATGGGTGGTGTTTACTTCAAAACCGGCAAATTAATCAGCGGCAGCCTCCAGACGGGCGGCACGTTTGCAGCTGGCGGCTCCTTCCAAATTCAGGCCAACGGCACCGAGGGCGTGCCAGCCGCGATGATTTACAACGGCACTTTCTCCGGACCGATGACTTGGACGATGGTGACGTTGGCAAATGGCACCCATAACTACACCCTCTCGGGCATGTTGACCGGTATGTGGTATACCGGGGTGAAGGTGGACGGGGCGACCGTGCAGCTAAGTATTAACACCGGAAGGGGCTACTTCAACGGCACGACGACGATCTCGAGCGGAGATACCAACATTGCTACCTCGGCGGTTCCCGAACCGGGTTCGCTGGCCCTTCTAGGCACAGGGCTCGTTGGCCTTGCCGGAGTACTACGACGCAGGATCAAGGCATAAAGATATTTAGCAACCCCTGAATCGACAGACCCCGCCGGAAACGGGCGGGGTTTTGTGTTGCCTTCCTACTCGCCATTACCCCAGTCATCTGAAGTTCCGAGATTACCGTCGACCCATCGCCCGTGCCCTTCTTTAAATGGCCAGAAGGTGGATGTATGAAGCATTCACGAGGTCTTGTCGGCAAAAGCGTGGGGAAATACGCCCAACTTGGCAAGCAGACCGAGATGCTCCCGATGGAGCAAGAGGATAACGTATTCCTCTCGGACCAGCAGCGATGCTGCCAAGGCTTCGCGGCCAGCAACGCCGCGCTGGCCGTAAGCGCAGCGGGCAGAAAACGCCGTCGATCGATTTATGAGCCTGCAAGCACTATTGGTTTCGGGCGACGACCGAGCGGGCCCGCTGGATCGGGTTCTGTCCGGCTTTGTAATTGCATTGGACCACTCCAGCGATCTGCAAACCGCGATGACGCGCATCCAGCAACAGAAGTTAGACGCGCTCGTAGTGGGTTTCGACGATCAAAAAGCGGCCGAGGGAAGTTTTGCGGCAGCCGAAGAAACTCGGCACAGAGCCGTTGACTATTGCCCTGGGGAGATAGGGACAAAGCGCGGGTGATCCTTAACGGTGGGGCAGACTTCGATCTCTACAAACCGGTTTCCGAGGAGGCGGACAGGCTGGACTACGAGCCGCCCCTGCTATGTTGAGCCGTGAACGACGCCAGACTTTCCTTGTTCCCGTGCAGGCTCCAGTCGAGATCACTTTACCGACACTCGGAAGGTGTATCTCTCTGAAACCGGAATGGAGATCTTACCCGCAGAGCCGCAGACGCGGGCGCTCTGCAGACAGTCCGGTTTCAATTACCCGACGGGGAGGTGAAAGAAATGGAAGTTCACACCGAGGGGTCGGTTCGCGTGGGCACATCCTGGACACGAATGGTGCGTCGAGTTCCCTTCCCGCACACCCGAGGAGCGCGCGCAAGTTGGTAATGTGATCGACTTTCTCGCAACAGCCCGAATGCGACGCCGGAATTGAGCATTTCTCGATCCCTGGTGGCCCACTTACGCAATTCGACGCGCCCGAAACTTTTTCGTCGGGGAAGTCTGTCCCAAGAAGAGTTTCCGAGCGTCAGCGGAACTAGCGGCGTCCTTGCTCTCCGGCCTTCCGTCAACCTTGAATACTCGGCGAGGAATCTGTTTGCCGCCGGCCCAAAAGCCTCCCGTGGCAGGGTCATCAACGAAGAATTTGGGCAGAGATTGGATCGGGAGTATGACGAGAAATCACGGGAGTCGGGAGGCCACGGAGTGGTTTGTCCGAAGAGTTGAAGAACCCGAACCCCGTCTCTGGTGCGAATCCCTCAACTCCTCATGGTCTGTTCCACCCCAATGCACGTACGGTAGCGAATCTGCATTGCACGCGGGTTTCAGCAATATTAAAACTGAGTTAAATGTAGACTGGTTGAGATTTCGATAGAACAGCGCTGAAGTCTGTGCACGAGGAAATCCTGGGCACGCCGGCAACGAATTCAGTTTCATCCACGTCGACAGTCGGTTACGCGAAGCCGCCATGGACTGCGTTGCTCGCGGTTGGACTGGCCGTTCTCGCGGCCGAAGTTCCGTTCTTCTTTTTTGGTACTCCCTCGGGACACGACGTTGAGTTCCATCTGTATTCGTGGCTGGAAGTTTTGGCACAGTGGAAGCAGGGGATTGTATTTCCGCGATGGGCCGCACTGGCACATTTCGGCTACGGCGAACCCCGGTTTGTGTTTTATCCACCCGCCTCGTGGACGCTCGGCGCTGCGCTGAGCGCTGTTTTTCCCTGGACACTGGCTTCACCGCTTTACATCTGGATTGTGTTGGTGTTGGCGGGCATGTCGATGTTTGTGCTGGCGCGGCGATGGTTCGATCGCCGCGACGCCATTTTCGCCGCAGTGTTCTACGCGGTGAACCCCTATCATCTGGTGATCGTTTACTGGCGAAGCGCGTTTGCCGAGCTGCTGGCCAGTTGTCTGGTGCCGCTGCTGTTGCTGCTGGTGATTCGATTGGCGGATGGCGAGCGGCGCGTCGCTGTTCCCCTGGGTATTCTGCTTGGAGCTGCATGGCTGACGAATGCTCCGGCGGCGGTGATGATTCACTATTCGCTGGCGTTGCTGCTGATCTTCTTCGCGTGGCGGCGAAACTCGTGGCAGGTCCTGCTGCTTGGGACCACCGCGGTGCTATTGGGGGCGTGCCTAGCGGCGTTCTATCTGTTTCCCGCGATTTATGAGCAGAAATGGATCGACATTAAGCAGGCGATTTCTCCGGGATCGCGTCCGCAGGACAGCTTCTTGTTTATTCACACGACCGATCCCGATCACGACGCATTTAACCACATCGTCTCGTGGGTTGCCATACTGGAAATGGCGGTGATTTTGCTCGGGGCGTGGGCGGCAAAGGCATGGAGAAACTCGCGGCGTGAACGGTGGATGGCGCTCTCAACCTGGGCAATTGGCGCGAGTCTGCTGATGTTTCCGATTTCGCTGTTTCTGTGGAACATCCTGCCCAAAATGCAATACATGCAATTTCCCTGGAGATGGCTGTTGTGTTTGAGCATGATCTTCAGCATCTTCGTGACCGTTGGTCTACGTCGCTGGTGGATGCGCGGTGGCGTATGCGTCTTGTCTGTTCTGGTGATCGTCGTGGGTTGGAACCAGATGCAAGCGCCCTGGTGGGACAATGCCGCTGACCTTCGGGAGATGCAAGACAACATGGCAACTGGCGCTGGCTACGAAGGGGTTGACGAATACACACCACTGGGAGCTGATCCGTCTGCGATCGACAAAGATGCGCCGAAGGTGACCGTCGACGGGCGGGCGCGTGCGGCCATTGATGTGTTGCACTGGGGAGCCGAGTCGAGGGAATTCACGGTGCAAACGTCGGCGGCGGACCAGGTTGCCCTGCGGTTGTTTCATTATCCGGCGTGGAAGGCGACCGTGAACGGGCACCAAGTGGAGGCGTCGCAGCGCCGGGAAAATGGGCAGACACTTGTGCCCGTGATGGCGGGGATCAATCGGGTACAGCTCAAGTTTTTGCGGACCTGGGACCGCTCGGTTGGTGGATGGACTTCGGTCTTGGCACTGGGATGCGTGTTCCTTTGGATGGCTTGGGTACGATCTAAGACGTAGGGTATCCTGCCGGGTTGTCGCGACCGCCGCCGGGACGGCGGCCCTACGAGGATCCGATGCGACGAATCCTGATTGCGACTTCGAATCCAGGAAAGTTGCGTGACTTTGCAGGAGCAGCCCGTCCGCATGGGATTGAGATTGCAGGCATCCAGAACTTCTCTTTCCTGCCGGCCGTGGTCGAGGACGGATTGACGTTCGAAGAGAATGCCCGCAAGAAGGCCGAGCAGTACAGCGTCCACGCGCCGGGAGAGATTGTGGTCGCGGATGACTCTGGCCTGGAAATCGATGCACTCCATGGCGCTCCGGGCGTGCATTCGGCACGTTACGCCGCAGATCAGCCGCATCTTGCCGATGAGAATACCGACGACCATAGAAATAATGCGCGCGTGCTGCGAGAACTGAAGGCGGTGCCCGCGGAAAAACGTACGGGGCGGTTCGTATGCGTGCTGGCTGCAGCGCGAGCTGGGGCGACACTGGCCATGTTTCGCGGTGTGGCGGAAGGAACCATCCTCGACGCTCCCCGCGGATCGAACGGTTTCGGATACGACCCGCTGTTCTATTTTCCCGGGATTCGGAAGACTTTCGCCGAACTCTCGGCCGAGGAAAAGGCAAAATACAGCCATCGTGGAGCGGCGTTTCGACAACTTCTGGAGTGGTACGCGGAGCGCTCTCCCGGCGAACCCATCTAACCGGCTTGTGGTCCCCTGACACTGCCCACTACGCTGATCTCCGACATGGATCAAGGGCTGATCGACTCCGAAGAGCGAGTGCTCAAGCGAGCCCAAGGCATGCGTGTTCCCATAACATGACATTTTTCCGCCGGAATCGATCTACGACAGCAACAAGGCCGCCGGGCGCCAAGATGCTCTTGGAGATTCTGAGTGCTCGAGCGGGGGAGAGGAACGAGGAATTCTCGCACCGGAACAAGCAACTCTACGAAGCAATCGAGCACGAGGTGCAACGCTGTGCCGGAGTGCCCTCGATTCATGATCTAGGCGGCTGCACTCTACAACTGGAATCCAGCACACTTCATCAACGGAGAGGAATCGCGAGCGACGTTCGAAACTGCTTGAATTGGTGATGAGTTCTGGTCGGCAACGAGCTTGCGCTCGACGGACAGCTGGGCGGCTGTCCCCACATTTTTCCCGAATCAAGACTCACGAATCGTCGGCCACGGTTTCTTGACTTCACTTCTTCTGGGGCACGATAATGTGAGGTTCTTTTCTCATTGCTGAACTTATAAGGAGCCTTCGTGGCGTCAGCCAGTACTTCTGCTCCCGCTTTAAGGCAAGGTGTGGCGCCGTTACGCGCGGGTCAGGGCATGTCGTTCGTGTTGCGGCGGCTGCATTCGCTCACAGGCATCGTTCCGGTGGGCGCATTTCTGTTCGAGCACATTCTGATTTCGAATTCAACCGCGATTGGTCTAAACGGGCCCGCAGCCTATGAGCGCCAGGTCGGTTTTCTGGCGAACCTGCCTCTGGTTTTCCTCCTCGAGCTGTTCGGGATCTGGATTCCGATCGCCTATCACGGGCTTTACGGGTTCTACATCTGGTACCGCGGAGAGGTAAACACGGCGTCGTATCCGTGGTCGGGGAATTGGATGTACACGCTGCAGCGGTGGACGGGCGGAATCGCGTTCGTGTACATCGTGTGGCATGTTACGACCATGCGCTTCATGGGAAGCGACCTGCACGCCGATCCCTCCCTCGCGTTCGGCAAGGTGCAACACGAGGTGTTTCGGACGCCTCTTTTCCTGTTTTATGTGATCGGCCTGATCACGGCGTCGTGGCACTTTGCGTATGGAATCTGGCTCTTCTGCGCCAAATGGGGAATTGTCTCCGGAGACAAAGCGCAGAAGCGTTTGCTTGCTCTTTGCGTCTTATTCTTTTTCGTATTGACGGGCGCAGGTTTGGCCAGTCTGACTTCCTTCCGATCGCATGCGCAGCAGCCGTTTGAAGAAGGGACCGTCAACGATCGCAACATAACGCAAGTGCGATAAGGAAATCATGGCAGCTCCCAGAATCATTGTTGTAGGCGGCGGACTCGCCGGGCTTTCGGCGGTGATCAAGATCGCCGAGATGGGCGGGCAGGTCGATCTGTTCTCGATTGTGCCCGTGAAGCGGTCGCACTCGGTGTGCGCGCAGGGCGGCATCAATGCAGCCAAGAACCTGAAGGGCGAGGGCGACTCGACTTACAAGCACTTTGACGACACGGTGTACGGTGGAGATTTTCTGGCGAATCAGCCTCCGGTTAAGGATATGTGCGAGGCGGCGCCGGGGATCATCGATCTGCTCGATCGCATGGGCGTGCCATTCAACCGCACCCCGGAGGGGCTGCTCGATTTCCGGCGTTTTGGCGGGACCTTGTATAACCGCACAGCCTTTGCCGGTGCGACGACTGGTCAGCAACTCTTGTACGCGCTCGATGAGCAGGTGCGGCGCTATGAGTCGGAAGGGAAAGTAAAAAAGTACGAGCACTGGGAGTTCTTGTCGGCGGTGCTCGACGGGCAGAGAGTGTGCCGCGGCATTTGCGCGATGGATCTGCGGTCCATGGAAGTGAGGACCTTCCCGGCCGAGGCGATCATCATTGCGACTGGCGGCATCGGGGCGATCTTCGGCAAGTCGACCAACTCCGTTGTCTGTACCGGGTCGGCGCAGTCTGCTCTCTATCAGCAAGGCTGCTATTACGCGAACGGCGAGTTCATTCAGGTGCATCCGACCTCGATTCCCGGGGAAGACAAGTTGCGGTTGATGTCGGAGTCCGCCCGCGGCGAGGGTGGACGCGTGTGGGTGCCAAAGAATCCGGGCGACAAGCGCGATCCGAAGTCGATTCCTCAGAGCGAGCGCTGGTACTTCCTGGAAGAGTGGTATCCCAAGTATGGCAATCTCGTGCCCCGCGATGTGGCGACAAGGGCGATCTTCAAGGTCGTCTATGAATTGAACCTCGGCATCGACGGCAAGCCGATGGTCTATCTCGACCTGACGCACATCGACCGCAAGATTCTCGACCGGAAGCTGGAAGGGATTCTCGAGATTTACGAGAAGTTTGTGGGCGATGATCCGCGCGACACCCCCATGAAGATTTTTCCAGGGATGCACTACACCATGGGCGGGCTGTGGATTGATTACAAGCAGGCCACCAACATCCCGGGTATCTATGCGGCGGGTGAGTGCGAATTCCAATATCACGGAGCCAACCGGCTCGGTGCCAATTCGCTGGTGTCGTGCATTTATGGGGGAGGCATCGCCGGCCCGAATGCCGTGGCCTATGCTCGCGGGCTGCAGGGCGTTAGCGACGGCGCGGCGCACTTTGACGCCGAGAAGAAGAAGCAGGAAGAAAACAACGCCCTGATCATGAATAACGACGGCAATGAGAATCCGGTGAAGTTGTGGCGCGAACTGGGCGACCTGATGACGAAGGATTGCACCGTCCTTCGCTACAACAAGAATCTGCAGCAGACCGACGCGAAGCTGGTTGAGTTCCTAGAGCGGTATCAGAAGATCAATCTGAGCGACCGCACCATGTGGGCGAACACGACAGTGGTTTTTGGGCGGCAGCTCTATAACATGCTGCAATTGGCGCGGGTCATCGCCCAGGGTGCGCGCATGCGGGACGAGTCGCGCGGGGCGCATTACAAGCCGGACTTTCCCGACCGCGACGACAAGAACTGGCTGAAGACGACGAAGGCGTATTTCGCGCCGGATGCGGATGAGCCCAAGTTCGAGTTCGAGCCGGTGGACGCGTCGCTGATTCCGCCGCGACCGAGGAAGTACTGATGGGGTAGGGCGGACGCATTCGTTCGCCCCGCAACCCTGCACGCAGCGCAGGGGGGCGCGCAGCGGCAGCCTCCTAGGAAATATTGAGTGTTTGACCAGATTCCCAATCGTCGCATCACCCAACGTCGCCAGAACCTGAAAAATGCGCCGCTCGCTGCCGTCAGCCTGGTCGCAGCCGTCAGCGAGGCATCTCACCGAGGTCGAATGGACCGGAACACATTCTTCTGGTCACTAGTGTTCGTCCTGAGCGTCTCCGGTTATTGGAAGGGTCGACACGAGGATCCGTGGAATCCGCCGGACGTTGACGCGAAGGGATGGCACGACGGAGCCCTGGAGCGCGAACGTTGACCCCACTACGGCCGCGGAGCGAATCGACCCTCGAGCTGCAGTCTCCATTGCGCGCTTCGCGCACAACCCCGAACGAATGGGACCGTGGCTACACGAGCAATGCTGCGGGTCTATGGCGGATGCATAAGAGGCTCCCGTCGAAGGCGGGATCGCGGCGTATCTTAATCCTCGCGGCCGGGCCGCGGTGGAATTCGTCCATGTTCTTAGATTCCAGGCGGTTGTCGCGCCCGCTAAACGTTCGCTTGTTCGTGCTCCAGGCAACTGGATGGAATTGGTGGCAGCGCCGTCTCCACAAAGACATCGAAGTCCCGGAGCTCGACCCTAGCAGTGCAGCAAAAGCAAATCATGACTAATAACAAAACCGTCATCTTAAAGATCAAGCGTCAACTCACTCCCAAGGGCAAGTCTTACTGGGAGGAATTCTCTATCCCCTACCGGCCGAACATGAACGTGATTTCGGCGCTCATGGACATTGCCGCGGATCCCGTCACTCGCGACGGCAAGGCTACCACGCCGATCACCTACGACTCGAACTGTCTCGAGGAGGTGTGCGGGTCGTGCGCCATGCTGATCAATGGCAAGGCGCGGATGGCTTGCTCGGCCTTGATCGACCAACTGGAACAGCCGATCCGGCTCGAGCCTTTCTCCAAGTTTCCCGTGGTGCGCGACCTGGCGACTGACCGCAGCGTGATCTTTGAGAACCTCAAAGCGGTGAAGGCGTGGGTTCCGATCGACGGCACCTACGACCTCGGCTCTGGGCCGCGCATGACAGCCGAGGATCAGGAAGCGGCGTACCCATTGTCGCGCTGCATTTCGTGCTGCTGCTGCATGGAGGCTTGCCCGCAGTTCAACGAAAACACCGACTTCGTGGGCGCGGCTACGATTTCGCAGGTGCGGCTGTTCAACACGCATCCGACGGGCAAGGCGCTGAAACGGGAGCGGCTGGCTGCGCTGATGGGCGATGGCGGCATCCAGGAATGCGGCTACGCGCAGAATTGCGTCGAGGTTTGCCCCAAGGATATTCCCCTGACCAGGTCCATTTCCGAAGTCGGCGGGCAGGTTATGAAACAGGCACTCGGTGACCTTTTACGGCGCTGAATTTTGTCATTGTTGTCCAACCCAGGGGAGCCGCAGCGTCATCAAAACTAAGTCAAGTGCTTGTTGTCTGAGCACATACGCAAGATCTTAGGTCACCTCAAGAACGGCCCATCACTTGCCGGTAGAAGTACTGAGGCTGTGCCTCCATTGGGCTAGTAACCAATCGCGTTTGGGTACTGGAGTCCGCGGGAAGGCTCAGGTTGGTTCACTTGACAGCCTGGCTTACAATAGCCGCTACTCGCGGGGGCGGGGCCAGCGGAGAAGAGTGTCCGCAATTCAAGGATGCACACGGAAAGCTTCGTGAAACAGATCGCTCAATTTCAATTCGCCGCGGTACTCCTGCTGACGCTGGTTTGCGGCGGCCTCTCGGACCGCGCCTTCGCCGTGCACCACGCGCTCGTTCAGCATCGCCGACACTTCCGCTGGCTGCGCTGGAATCCGCTGTTCAAGCCTTCTCATGAATCGCTTTTGATTCAGAACGCCGAGATCGACCGGCTGGACCTGCCCCGCATTCACGATGAAACCGAACTTGAGGCGCTCAAGGCGGACGGTTCGCTGTTGCCGATTATTCCGGGTCAGACTCTGCGTATCGAACCATCGCTTGATCCTTCCCGGCGCTTCTGCCGGCCATGGACTCTGGCCTTCGTCAACGATCTGAGCCAGGCCTACTACAATCGCTTTCACGACCAGATTCAGGTGAACTCGGCGGTGCGCACGGTGGTGGTGCAGAAGAAGCTGCGACGACGCAATCGGAATGCGGCTCCGGCGGATGGCGACACGGCTTCTTCGCACCTGGCGGGCGTAACTGTCGACCTGCAACGCCGCGGCTTGACCAAACAAGAGATTCGCTGGATGGAGCAATACCTCTTCTATATGAAAGCCGTCGGACTGGTGGAACCGGAGGAAGAACGGCGGCACTGGTGCTTCCACATCATGGTTAACGGCCGCTATGCCCAGTGGCGCCAGACGCAGACAATCGTGCCGCTTGAGCATCAGCGTCGGGACAAGTCGGAAGCTCCCGCCACGCAAGTGGCGCTTGGCGGATCGAAGTAGAGAAGGTTAACACCGTTCAAGGGTTTCACAGATCGACCCCTTCTTCACCACTTCCTGTACCATTCCTTATCTTATGATGGTTTTGATGGCTGGGCTTCCCGGCACCGGTAAGACCACGCTTGCACGGGAATTGGCGCGGCGCATGGCGGGCCGGGTTCTGAGCAAAGATAACTTCCGGCATGCGATTTTTGTGCCGGAAGAAATCGAATACTCCGCGCAGCAGGATGACTTCGTTTTGTTGTTGATGCTCGAGACGGCGGGATATCTCTTGTTGCGGGATCCCACCCGCATGATTTTCCTCGATGGCAGACCGTTTTCGCGGAGATATCAGATCGAGAATGCGCTGGCCACGGCCGATTCCCTGCACCAGCCCTGGCGGATCATCGAGTGCGTTTGCTCGCAAGAGAGCGTCTGGCGTAGGCTCGCGGCGGATGTGCAAGCCGGCAGCCATCCCGCTGGGAATCGTGATTTCGAGCTCTATCTCGAAGTGAAGGCACGGTTCGAAGTGATCCTCGAGCCCAAAACGGTGATTGATACCGACCAACCTCTCGCTGATACTGTGGAGCGCGCGCTTAAAGCTTTGCAGGTCGCCTGACCAAAAACCTTAAACCACCAACAAACACTGAAGCTTCACCCAGGAAAATCCGGATTACTTCGTGAATCTTTTTTGTCTTTTGGCGGTTCCCGGTT
>Ga0123355_10001780_pt1 | contig 30185 bp, 31 predicted proteins | sample TergutEmb28metaG_3_FD_89872 | JGI IMG/M metagenome (GOLD analysis project Ga0123355, IMG submission 89872) | Embiratermes neotenicus P1 segment gut microbial communities from Petit-Saut dam, French Guiana - Emb289 P1 | ecosystem: Host-associated > Arthropoda: Insects > Digestive system > Gut ... | reverse complement strand
TCAGGCATGAGGCAGGCTTACGCCGAAGTATAGACAAAGTTTATGAAATAGTGGTGTATGCTCTTTTCACAACGCTTGTTTCTGCACTTGAGTTACAGGTTGAAATTTCCATCAAAGCAGAAAAAGAAATACTATTGAGCGAATTTTCGGACTTTGCAAAAATGGTAATGTGCCTTGATGTTGATAATATGTCTAAAACACAGGATGCAAAAGTTTATAGGGTTGGCGTGACTAATGCCGCTGACCGAGGGCTTGATGTGTACTCAAATTGGGGACCAGTCATACAAATTAAACACTTGACCCTAAGCGAAGAGATGGCAGAAGGCATTGTTGGCAGTGTTTCCAGCGACAAAGTTGTTATTGTTTGCAAAGATGCAGAAGAAAAAATAATATTGTCCTTGCTTAACCAAATAGGTTGGCACAATCGTATACAAAGTATTGTTACGGAATCCGATTTGCAGGCTTGGTATAAAAAGGCTTTGCGTGGTACTTATTCTGTAGACTTGGGAAATGAGCTGCTTTCGTGTTTGTGTGGGGAGATAGCTAATGAGTTTCCGTCGGTTGATGATACGCCGGAGGTTTTGAAAAAGCGTAATTATGAAAGCTGTAAAGACTCTTTTTGGGTATAGATATGACAGCCAAACAAACATTACAACGTATAAAAAATATTCCAAATGAAATATTTAGTCTACTGTGGTTTGCAAATGGCGAGTACGAAAATTACCATCCAAAAGCAGACCAAATAGAATCATATATATGTGAACCCTCGCTTATTGATGTGACCGCTGAAGTGAGTATGCCCACAAGTGCTGTCCCACCACTTGATTATTCGCCATCATATGAAAATCTACTACCAGAACAACGGTATAAATATTTAACTTGGCTTACTGACATAAGTCAGTCAATAGATATAGGATATGCGTTTATTTTTCACTATGGCCTTGTGCGACATATTATGTATGGCGATGATGAAAAAGCATTCAAGGTGATGGCGAAACTTCTAATCTGTCACGAAAACCGTTCGTTTCGTAGCTATTCGACAAATGCGATGTTTGTATTTATGATGAAGCATAAAAGATGGGATTTACTTCACAAAATTGATTTAGATTATATAGGTGATGTAAGGCTTGCGCTACTAATCAGTGTTTTAGTTTCTAAGCACCTCTCCGCAAAGGTAATCTTGAGGGCACATAAGCTGTTCGGATTTAGCAATAGAAAATATATCAAGTCTCATCCCGAGATATTTGAAGCAGAGTTGCAAGCAGAAATTATTAACCGATATGGAGAAGATAGATGCCCCGTGTACGAACAAGTATCGAATATTGATGATAAATTTTGTATACTCCTGTCTAATCGTTCATTAAATGCGAATGACCGCACCCATTGGGTACCAAATGTTGCCGAACTTCCAATACTAAAATCAGAAGTGCCAGCATTGTTGAAAATAGCACACGAAAATACTAAGCGCAAACTTTCTGCGCGGTAGAAAATGGATCATTCTTTCGTATTGCCTATATAGGTTTTACCCTTTAATTTACCCTTTACAGAATCAAAAACCATAATATACAACAACGCACTATTGTGTGAAACGCCGTATTTGCTGGGGTTGCTGAAACGCCAATATACCAAGTTTCATCAGATTTAACCCCATAGAGCAATTCGTATCTTTCATGCCGCCTATTAAACATGATGAACGCTCTGACCTTTCATGCGTTTATCGCACAGTAAAGCCCATTAAATGCGCATACATAAAAAAACGGCCCAATTACAAAGGCTCGCCACCTTTGCAATTGGGCTGTTAGTATACAAATAAATAGGTCGTGCTGAAATTTACTACTCTGGCAGGGCGGTGTTGCTGCCCTTGCAAGTTGTTTCGGCTTCGGCTATTGCATTTTCATATACGCTGTACAGTATGTGGCTTTCACCACAGGCCTTATATAATCAAACGCAGCCGTTGCTGTTTTGGAAAAGATACCACAAGCTACAATAAACTACAGACCGCGCCAACACCGCTGCGCGCATGTTACCAATTACATTCTCAATCCTTGCTAAGCACATTTGTTTTTCGCTCTAAAGCCAGCGAAAAAAAATATCCTTATCAAGGTTTCGAATTGGAATTAGCATTGCGGCAAGGTTTGGTCATTACTGTAACTAAAGCGTACATTTCCAAGGGGTTTTTCTTGCGAAAAACCAGTTCAAGTCAAATGGTGACAACGAAATTGGCGGGTGTCTTTATACCGAATAAACACAGAGATTGAGCTACAATTTGACGCCAGAGCGGGTGAAGACAGTGCACAAACGGTGTGCCTTTCGACTTGAGCAGAGTATATCACATGTCACAAAGCCACCAGTCCATTCGTTATACATATGTGTACACACTGCAACAACCACCCAAAAGAAAAGGAGGCGATGGGCATAGAACTCGAGCGCCAATTCGACCTTAACATACTGGTCGCGACAAATGGCAAGCAACTCCTGCGCTATTGCAGTGCAATGTTACGCGACTATCACGAAGCGCAGGACGTAGTACAGACAACATTTCTCAAAGCCTTGTCAAAAAAAGACAGCATAAAAGGCGAGTTGCTCCCGTGGCTGTATCGCACGGCTTACAACAACTGCATAGATATTTTGCGCAAGCGAAAATGGCAGCGTTTGTTCTTCATAAATGAAAACGACCACGAGCCAAGCTACACTATGGAAGACAGCATGAGCGGCGAAATCTCAAAAGCCTTGGGTGTACTTTCTCCCGCAGACAGGGCTTTGGTCGTATGCCGCGCCATAGACGACTTGGACTACGAGCAGCTAACGCAAATCTTTGGCGCAACCGCGCAAACCCTGCGAAAAAGGTACGAGCGCGCCAAGAAAAAACTAGCCCAAGCATTACGAGAGCAAATGGAGGTTTCAAATGGAAAATCGTGATTATGACCAGGATGAAATTCTCATCCGCCAAGTTTTAACAGATAGCTTCCCCAAAAATTTTAGAATATCAGAAGGAGCAATAAGAGTGAAACCAAAACGAATGTTACGAAAAGGTTTTGTTATGTCATTTATAGTGTCATGTCTTGTGGTTGTTACCGTTTCTGCCGCCCATTACATGGGTGCTTTTGAAAGGCTAACAGCCCTAATCGGGCAAGAACGCGCCGATGAACTTACCCCGGTGGAAATTGGATACACCGATGAAATTGCGGTAAAGCTGGTAGCAATGGAATTGGGTGGTGATGTGGCGTTTATCTACTTTACCATGCAAGACCTTATCGGCAACCGCTTAGACGAAGATTTTACCATTTTTCACACCATAACACCCATGATGCCAATTGACGATTTTATGGTTTCCATCGACCCACCGGAGATAATTCATCGGGATGAAAATGGTGTAGTTACGTTCCGCAGCCGCTTTCTTTTCAGCCACGACCTGGATGGCGTGAGTCTGGAATATGCAATACGCGAAATTCGCTTTGCGGATTTTCGGCATCCGTTGCAAGTCGTGGACATAAACCTGGCGGAATTTGCAAGCCCAGCACCTACTGCATTATTGCAAACAAAAAGCCCGGCACTGAGCGCGGGCGGTATGTATGCAGAAGATATAACAAGCAGATACGCAGAAATAATTATGGGCGAAGGCCTGCCTGTGCTTGCGCCCCATATGTTGGACAAATGTTTTGCCATTGAAGGAGTGCAGGCATATATTTCAAGCATTGGCGTGGTAAACGGAAGATTTCATATCCAAACCCATGTGCCAAATATGAGAAGAAGTAGCATAAATATGTTGCTGCTCCATAAAAGCGATGCGGGAGTGCTGGATGTGGATGACCTTTGGCATCTTGGAGTCCCAGACTTGTTTACAGCCCAATTTAGTATGAACGCAGATGGCTCACCAGGTAGGGAGTTTGAAATGCCCGACACTTATTTTGAAGTTGTATACGACATCGACATAGACAGAATACATGAATATGTTTTGGCCGTTACCGGCTTTGGTTCTGAACGGATTGATATAAATTGGAGCGTGAGGTTTTACGTTTAATATTTATTTCTCCAAATGCTCAATATAGCCGGCAAAATCTTCCCATGTCCGTTTAATTGAGACAATATTATCTTTGATAAACTGTCGAATTACCGACATATTTCTATGCGAAATGGCGCCATGGTCAGCTATAACCGTGTCGCCATTTTCTTTTACCCAAATTTTAGCAGAACCGCTTTCAGATAGCTTTGAGTCGCTTGCATGGGCATGAATAGGCTCAATAATGCAATGTGCTGTAAAATACAGAAAATACCCAGCTACTTTGTATGCAAAATATTTAGGCACTTTGCACCTCGTCCATCAGAAGGTGGCTGTTGATACTAATGGCCTCAATTAAAGCCTGTTCGCGTTCATTCTCGCGAAAAGAAGATACAGACATAACTAAATCGTTACCATGTATGACAAATGAAGCCCTATAGTCGGGGTTCTGTAAATCACTTGCCAGTATTTTTTTCATGCCACTCTCTTCTACAACTTCAAATGCAATTCCTTCAATAATGACTTGTGCATTCATAATTATTTCTGCGTTATCCATAGGTTAAGCCTCCTTTAGCTTTGGCGTAAGTTTGCAAAAATCTACATCAATTTTAATTTCATGGGCGATGGCGTTTAGGTCAATATACTCTTCGCCGTAATTTGTGTCAATAACCAGATATCCATCGTCATAGGTTAGAATTTCATTTATGTGCGTGAGTTTTTTGGTCACTAGAAATTTCATGTAATTTCGCCCGCTGTCGAATGTAATGTATCCTTCAGCTTCCATATACAAATATGCAATCACGTGCTACCCCCAATTATCCCCAAAGCCTCCATCAAAAACTTCGCATTAGTCGTTTGCGAAGGCCCTTGGCGCATTTTGTAATCAAAACAAATTGCGCCGTTTACATAATTTTCGCGGAAATTGTAGTTTTTAATCCGCGGGCTGTGCTCTGCCAGTTTACACAACTCCAAATCATGTGTGGAAACCATACCGGCCGCGCCAATTTGCGCCAGCTTAGATATAACAGCGTCTGCCCCGGCAAGGCGGTCGACGGAGTTTGTGCCTTTGAAAATTTCGTCTATTAGAAACAGAAGGTTTTCCCGTTCTGCCGATGTTTCTAAAATCAGCTTCACCCGTGTAAGTTCCGCATAAAAAGTTGAAACGCCCTGGTTCAAGTCGTCGGCGATTCTCATGGAAGTTAGGACATCGAATTTTGCGCATTCCATTTGCTGTGCACACACACAACTACCTGCGTTGGCCAGCACCAAATTAACGCCAACTGTGCGCATAAACGTTGTCTTGCCCGACATATTTGACCCGCTTACAATGTAAATTTCGTCGGAAAAATTAACATCGTTAGCTACGCGTTTATTGTTTGCAATCAGCGGATGGCCTAAGTTTTTGGCAGTTATCTTTTTCCCAACCTCAACAACGCGCGGTAAGCATACATTGTCGCACACGTTCGGCAAATGTGAAAAAGCCAGCAAACTTTCAAACTCGCCAATTGCTTCAAACCAGCCCCGAAGGTGGGCGGAGTGCTTCGCCTTCCATCGTTCCAACATGAATGCGCAATAAAAATCCCATAGCAACAGCACATTAAGTGCTAGGTACAACAGTGCATTTGCGCGAAAACTTAGCTTTGATACTATCGAATCCAACTCGCGTATCGCGCCATGGGCGACTTCAAGGGTGGTTTTTATTTCCTGTAACCGCAGGGAGGAAAACTTTCGTGCGGTGACAACTTCAATTGCCATTACATATTTGCCAAGCCTGTACGGCAGCCGCGCCATCACGCCTAAATAATCGTGTACGCGGTCTTTTTCCCAATAAGTAAAAAATGCCTGTGCAACGGCCAATACCACACCTGTAACCAACATTGCTCGTAGCCCAAACAGTCCACCAGCAGCCAACAAAAGTACCGTTGCAATGGACATAAAATACAATACAGGCTTTGGAACACGCAACTCAAGGGGCTTTGCATTCGTCAGTTCATCGCACAGTTTTGCATCTGTGTTTGCTCGCTTTATTTGGCCAAGGTGAAACTGTATGTCGATAGCAAAATTTATATCGGCGGAAAGCTCCTGTACCGCCTGCTGCCGCACAGCAATTTCTTCCAATGAATATTGCGCATTAAGTAAATCAACCGCAAACTTCTCCCGTCCCCACCATGTAGATGTGGTATTTAAGAACTGAAAAAACGACTTGTCGCCTACAATGTCCAAGTCGCTTGCATAAAAATGTGACGCATCCGCCAGGTCTGCGCCACTGTCTTCAAATTTTATCCATGTGCCATCCAATTGGGAAATATGCCTGCGGCAGATTTTAATTATCCCTTGGGAATATCGAACCTTTTCATCTGCAATGTAATGATAAGTCCACAGCATAGTGCAGCTGCCAATAATGGCAATCGTTGAAAAAATTCCAATCAGCGAAAAACCGCTTGTAATCGTTAAAACAATAGCCGTCACCATTGCCAAAAACACAATAAGTTTAGTATATCCAAGTATGTTTGATAACTTTTCTTCCGCTGCCAGCCGCGTTTCGTACTGCGAAATAATATTTAGGTATTTTTCCACTATTCCCCCGCCAGTTCTGTATTTTTCTTGGCAATATCATTTGTAAAAAACTTCGCCCACAGTCGCGGGCAGTCTTTCAGGGTCGGGTATAAACCATGAAATTCCGTTTTTGTATTCGGCATCGCCAGGTAGCGTAAATGTTTGTATATTTTCGTGAGAAATATTTGTGATATATGGCAGATATTTTGCCATGTCTAACAAGTTTGCATTGGTGCGAACTTCTGCAAAAATGGTGCTTGCAAGGGCAATTGGGTCGTTGGTGATAGCCTCGCGCGTTACAGCCTGGCCGATAAGTGCCTGCATAAATTGCATTTGCACATTATTGCGCTGTAAGTCGCCCGTGCGATACGAGCGGAAGCGCACCACCTGCTGTGCCGCGTGACCGCATAAATGTTGCACCCCTTCGGCAATGTCTATAGTCAAGCCCTGGCAAGGGTCGGAGTAGGTGAGCCTAAACGGGATATGCATTGTAACGCCGCCAATGGCGTCAACAATTTGCCCAAAAGCTGCTAGGTCTAATTCGAGATAATAATGAAACTGCACGCCCAGCATTTCGCCAAGCTGTTCCTGTAGATATGGCAAGCCATGCACCCGACCGCCAAATGCGCGTACGGCATTTATTTTCAAGCTCTCTGGCGGACGAAGGCCGTTGGCACGCATAGCGTCCAACCTGTGCTGGGGGATACGCGTGTACGTATCCCGCGGGATGGACATGAGCCGAATTTCGCCAGTGTTACTGTAGAAGCAACCGACCATTATAGCGTCCGCAAGTGAGTTGTTGTCAAGCCCAACAAACAGGAAATTGGTACGTTGCGGTGGACGCAACACGCCGCCTGTGTCATGTGGGATTATCTCGCTGTTTGGTATTGTAGGAAGAATCTGCACCGATTGTGGTTGCGTGCGCCTAACTGCGGGCGTTATAATCTCGGGGGGAAAATCATCTGTGCCACTATAATTACGTCCAATGGCATAAACAACTAATGCCCCCGCAAACAGTAAATATACACCAACAATGGTTGCCGCAATTTTCAATGCTTTCTTCACAAAAATCATCTCCAACAAGTATATACCCGCACCCGCTAAGAAGCAAGCATAGTAAATTGCTATATCTTGCGGTTTTTCGCAGATGCAACAAATTTCAGTTGGTAGCAATTTGCTACCAACTGAAATTATGCATGGGCTGGTTAATATTATTTTCCCAAGCAGGGTAAGTTATGCAAAATCACTCTTGCCTATTTTCATTGGAAGCGGTATGATGTAGTTAAAACAGGAGGCGAAAGCATGGAAAAAGTAACATTAACGGTACACGGCATGAGCTGTGCCCACTGCGAAAAAGCCGTAGTAAACGGACTGGAAGACCTTGGCGCAAGCGATATTACCGCCAGTGCAAAAGCAAACACAGTTGAGTTTAGCCACGACCCAGTAGCCCTGCCGCTGGAAAAAATTAAGGCAGAAATTTTGGATATGGGCTACCAATGCGCGTAAGTGCTTGACACAATATTACTGCTGTATTACAATGCTTAAGCGATACCAATGCACCTGTGGCGGAATTGGCATACGCGTTAGACTAAGGATCTAATGGCTTAACGGCCTTGCAGGTTCAAGTCCTGTCAGGTGCATTTCTTGGTAGGCAAAACGCCTTCCGACGCGGTTAGTGAAATAAAAAAAATGGTATTGCGGCTTTCGCAATGCCATTTTTTATGTGCCAGGAAATCGGCGTGCACAGACACGCCTTATTTTAAGGAGGACTCACCCATGCATGAAATGTTTCAACAACTTTCCACAATGCGTCTTGTCCCAGTTATCGTTATAAACGACGCTACAAAAGCCGTACCACTAGCAAAAGCCCTGTGCGAAGGCGGCCTGCCCTGTGCAGAGGTAACTTTCCGCACCGTCGCCGCCCCAGACGCTATTGCCGCAATTGCAAAAGAAATGCCCGATATGCTTTTGGGCGCGGGCACTGTATTAACCACCGCGCAAGTAGACCGTGCCCTGGCCGCTGGCGCAAAATTTATAGTTGCCCCTGGCCTAAACCCAGATGTTGTGCGGTATTGCCAAAGCAAAAATGTGCCTGTCCTACCTGGCGTTTGCACCCCAAGCGAAGTAGAGCAGGGGCTTTCACTTGGGCTAGACGCGCTAAAATTCTTCCCAGCGGAAGCGGCTGGCGGCGTAAGCATGATAAAATCCCTAGGCGGGCCATACGGCAATGTCAAATTTATGCCAACGGGGGGTATTTCCCAGAAAAATTTGCATGAATACCTTGCTTGCAAAAATGTTTTCGCCTGCGGCGGTAGCTGGATGGTTAAGGATGAGTTAATCGAGGCTTCCGACTTTGCCACTATAACAAAACTTACACAGAGCGCGGTTTTATAGCGCGCTCCTTACATATGCATCATATTCCTCTTGCTCTGCCAATAAGTTGTTCATACGGGTAGATATGCCAATGGGCGTCCACCCACGCTTTTTACTATAGTATTGCTTGCAAGTTTTAATAAACTGCCACGGATGCAGTAAATATGCACGAATTATTTCTTCCCCTGTACACGGCAGGGGAAGTATTTTATTGTACACTTCCAGCCATTTATCAAGTGGAACTTGCTTGCTGCTACGCCTGGCATATCTTTCTAAAAAACGGGCTAGATCAACAAACTGAATATCGATACTGGCATCTGCCCAGTTGGTTATGTAGCAGGTTTGGGCATGGATTAGCAGATTCTCTTCCTTTATATTGTTGTGGCAAATGTGGTTCTCGTGTAGTGCAGTGTTATGCAATATGTGGTAGTTGGTATTAGCCAATAGCTGCGCGGCCTCGGACGCATCTGTAACATACTTGTCTGCGTTTTTTAGAAAAACAATGTCAAAATCCGAAAGCCTGGTTGTGCTCTCTACTTGCTTGATTGTTTTTGCCAAAAATGCAGCGTCTTTCGCAAATATTTCTGGCAGGGGCGTAGACACGGGCATACGTGTAAGCCCCAGGTTTCTCCCCTTTGTGTGGTAATTAGCCAGCCCTTGTAGTGCAACTGTCACATCTGCTTCATTTTCCAGGGAAACTTCCGCGCCTTTTACATATCGTGTCATTATAAATGTTTCGCGCCCCAGCTGCATAAATGGTGTGCCTTCAATACTGGGGACTGTTTCGTCTGTCCATGGAAAGCCTGCGGATGCAAGTGCTGTTAATAAATCGTGCCGCAGGGAAATGGCTGAAAAAGACTCGTTGGTTTTCGAAATTTTAAACGTACCCCAATCGGTTTTGCAAATAAAAGATCCTCGCTCTTTGGTGGCACTAATGCCAGTAATACCAAAGTAGGTTGGTAGTAATGTGGCCATATCTCCCACTGAAAATCAACTCCTTAAGTGATGCCCTATCCTGTGGCACATAGTAAATTTATATGCGCAATGTACGTGCATATTCCCAAACATATGTTTGCAATTGTCTAACATTTCATGTAAAATTGCATTAGACTTTACGAAAGGACGATGGCATGACAAACATTATTGTGAAAACACCGCAAAATCCCACAGAAAAATTAGAACAAATGCAGCAAGATGCCAAGTTTGACGTGGTAAGCGACCAGGACGCTTTCACGCCAGATCTTTCATTTATAAAGGAAAAAATAAAAAGCAAGCCGCCCCCGCCAAAAGTGCCAAAAGTATTTCTGTCCAACGACTGTATTTTTAACTGCGCATATTGCGGTTGCCGCAGCGGATTGGATTTTAACCGCTACACAAACGACCCAAAGGAACTGGCCAAAATATCGGTAGATTGCGCGCTAGACAATGGCCATGGGGTGTTTATTACATCCGGTATATGCAAAAACCCCGACTATACAGAGGAACTAATTATCGCAACCATAAAAAGCATCAGGCAAGATTACGGCTACAAGGGCTATGTACACGCAAAAATTATGCCTGGTACATCGCCAGATTTAATTTGGCAGGCAGGCCTGTATGCCAACCGTATTGATGTGAACATTGAGGTGGCAAAAAACGAGGGCTACGACCAAATTGCGCGTAATAAAAACAAGAAAAATATCCTAACGCCTATGGGACAAATTGCCCAGTTTATTCGTATGGGGAAGGAAGAGCGACATAAATACCGCTACGCGCCCCAATTTGCAAACAGCCAAACAACCCAGCTTATGCCTGGCAGCACAAACGAAACAGATTTTGAAATCCTGCGTCTGGCCAGTGCTTTGTACAAGAAATATGACCTTGCCCGAGTATATTATTCACCATTCAAATATATGCATGAGGCGAAGGGCTATCCTGGATTGCCCCATATAAATACCCCTGATTGGCGTATGAAAAGGCTTTATCAGGCAGATAGACTAATGCAGTTATACGGCTTTACGGCAGACGAACTTGCCCCCGAGGAGGAGAACTTTCTTTCTGCCGAGTTAGACCCCAAGGCCGCGTGGGCTATGCGAAATTTGCACCTGTACCCAATCGAGGTTAACACAGCCGATTATGAGATGCTGCTGCGCATCCCAGGTATTGGCACTACATTTGCCGCGCGGATTATAAAGGCACGGAAATACTGCAAAATTACCCATGATGTGTTGCGGGAATTAGGTGTTTCTATGAAACGGAGTATGCATTTTTTAACTTGTAACGGAAAGTACAAGGGGGAGAAAAGCGACAAACCAGGGGCATTTCGGGCGTTGTTGATAACGCCTTTTGGCGCATCGGTCTAATTTGCATTGTTTCCCCTACATGGGGTATAATGAAGGCTGCCTAATATGGGCAGTCTTTTTACATATAACTAAAGGGGCGTTTCTATGCCATTTTTGCCGACAACCGTAGAGGAAAACAGAAATGCCCAAGTTGATTTTGTTTTAGTAACGGGTGATGCCTATGTGGATCATCCTTCTTTTGGTGCAAGCATTATTGGGCGGGTGCTGGAGTCTTTTGGATATTTGGTGGCTATTTTGCCACAGCCAGATTGGAAAAATGCTGCTGCCTTTACTAAATTCGGTGCGCCGCGTTTAGGTTTTTTGGTAACGGGCGGTAATATCGATAGCATGGTTAATCATTATTCTGTGTCCAGGCATAAGCGTAAGACTGACGCATATTCCCCCGGAGGCAAACTGGGGCTACGGCCCAACCGTGCTACAATTGTGTATTGCAATAAAATCCGTGAGGTGTACAAGAATATTCCCATTATAATTGGCGGGCTGGAGGCCAGTTTGCGCCGCCTTGCCCATTACGATTATTGGGATGATGCCGTGCGGCGGTCGATTTTGCTGGACGCTGGCGCGGATATTTTGGTGTATGGCATGGGCGAGCGGGCTATTGTGGAAATTGCCGAGGCACTTGATAGTGGCCTAGAGGCCCAAGATATTGTTTTTGTGCCTGGCACGGTATACAAAACTCGTGACATTTCCAACCTGGACAACCCCGTGATTTTGCCAAGTTTTGACGCGATAAATAAGCCCACCCCTGAGTCGAAAAAGGCGTACTCTACCACCACATTTCTCCAACACAGGAACACAGATTACCTTACCGCAAAAACCCTGGTGGAAAGTTATGGTAGCCAATACGTAGTGCAAAACCCGCCCCAAGCACCCCTTACCACAGCCGAAATGGACAGGGTGTATTCACTGCCATACCAGCGGGACTATCACCCAATGTATAAGGAAGAGGGCGGTGTGCCCGCAATCGAAGAGGTAAAGTTTAGCATTGTAAGTAATCGCGGGTGCTTTGGCGGTTGCAATTTTTGCGCGCTTAGTTTTCATCAAGGGAAAGAGGTTCAGACGCGCAGCCATAAGTCTATTGTGGCAGAGGCATCTGGTTTCACTCACGACCCAGATTTTAAGGGGTACATCCATGATGTGGGAGGGCCAACGGCCAATTTTCGGCACAGGGCGTGTTCTCGTGAAAACGTATGCAACCGCAAATGTCTTTTTCCCACGCCGTGCAAAAACCTACGGCTTGACCATGAGGACTATCTTCGACTGCTAAAAACTCTTAGAGAATTGCCCCGTGTGAAAAAAGTTTTTGTGCGGTCGGGCATACGGTACGATTATTTACTGGCAGACCCAAAGGGCGACAAATTTTTGCGGGAGCTGTGCGAACACCATATCAGCGGGCGGTTGAAAGTTGCGCCAGAGCATACATCGGCAAATGTGTTGGAAGCCATGGGCAAGCCTAGTTTCGATATGTATGAAAAATTTTCGCAAAAATTTGAGGCCATTAACAGAGAGCTGGGCAAGGAGCAGTATCTTGTGCCGTATCTAATGAGCAGCCACCCTGGTAGCGGGCTGGACGAGGCTATCGAACTTGCAGAGTACCTGCAGCGTACAGGCCAAAGACCAGAGCAAGTGCAGGATTTTTACCCCACGCCTGGCACGGTTTCTACTTGCATGTATTACACAGGGCTAAAATTGGACAGTAAAACACGGATATTTTCGCCCAAAGGAAATAGAGAGAAGGCCACACAGCGGGCGTTGATACAGTATCGTTTGGTTGGAAATTACGACCTGGTTAAGGCGGCACTATTGAAGGCAGGGCGAAAGGATTTAATTGGACACGACCCGCGGGCACTAATACGACCACCAGCTAGGATTCCGAAATTTAAGGATAAAAATGGTTTAACCACGAAATACACAAAAAAAGGTACGAAAAGTACGAAAAAGAATAATAAAGACAAGAAATACCGTAAAGGTAAATAAAAATTTGGAGGTTTAAACATGAAAAAAAATCTAACGTGGCAGGTTGGCCACAGTAACTCTTTGGCGGAAAAACCCCAAGAGACAGTACCGGCTATTGTCCCTGGTGCGGTACAAGCCGACTGGGCTGCCGCCAAAAACTGGCCGGACCACAACTACGGCTTAAATTTCAAAGAATATGGCTGGATGGAGGATAAATATTGGACATATTCCGCCAAAGTTGAGAAGCCAGACGTATCCGCTAATCAGCGCGTTTTCTTTGTATGCGGTGGGGTGGATTACCAGTACATGGTGAAGTTAAATGGCGAAAAACTGTACGAATATGAGGGAATGTTCACCCCATTTGAGTTGGACATTACCGATAAACTAAACGGCAACGATGAAATTGAACTTATCGTATTCCCCGCGCCAAAAAACCGCAAAGAGGAAGCAGGCACTCGTGCCGAGGCTAACCTATCTGCCAAGCCGCCATACAGCTATGGTTGGGACTGGCATCCGCGCCTTATTCCCCTTGGAATTTGGAAGGATACGTATGTGGAAGTGCGCAACGCCGCCTTTATTAAAGACGCAGAACTTTTCTACACCCTAAACGAAACCCTGGACGCTGCCGAAATAACTGTAGCCGTGGAAACAAGCCAGCCCGCACAAATCAAATGGATGCTGAAAGATAAAAACGGCAAAATCGTAGCATCAGGCACAAGGGGCAACCATACTCTAAAAAACCCGGAACTTTGGTGGCCAAACGGCCAAGGTGAGCCGACTCTATACACCTCAACCGTGGAAATTTATGATGAAAGCGGTAATCTGCTGGACACAAAAAACCAAAAAGTTGGCTTCCGCAGGACAAAACTGGTTATGTACGATGGCCAATGGAACGTGCCAATGACATTCCCAATGTCGCGGAACGAGCCCCCATTCACATTGGAAATAAACTGTCGCAAAATTTTTGCGAAGGGTAGCAACTGGGTGCCACCAGATATTTTCCCTGGTAAAATGACCAGAGACGACTATTTCCCCCATGTTGAATATGCTAAAAACGCCAACTTTAATATTCTGCGCATTTGGGGCGGTGGCGTAAACAATAAGGAAGATTTCTTTGAACTGTGCGATGAAATGGGCATTATGCTATGGTCGGAATTTCCGCTGGCGTGTAATGAATATGTAGACGACGAGCATTATTTGTCGGTGCTTGACCTAGAGAGCAAATCCCTAATAAAACACCTGCGCCGCTATGCCAGTGTTGTAATGTGGAGCGGTGGTAACGAACTATTTAACAACTGGAGTCGCATGACAGACCAATCCCTTGCGCTACGGCTTTTGCACCGCAATTGTTTCGACATGGACCGGGATACACCGTTTATCATGACATCGCCCATAATGGGTGTGGGGCATGGTGGTTATATGTTCCGCTATTTCCAAACGGGGGAAGAAGTGTTCCAGGTTATGCCAAAGTCTAACCGAACTGCGTATACCGAGTTTGGCTGCGGCGGCCCTTCGCCTGTGGAATATTTGAAGTCATTTATCCCCGAAGATGAACTATTCCCGCCAAAACCCAGCGGCGTGTGGGAAGCGCACCATGCCTACAATGCATGGGTAGGGGAGGACACATGGCTGAATGTGCCAATGATAGAAGAATATTTTGGCAAAATAGACAGCTTGGAAGAACTTGTGCGCTGTGGCGAAATTTTGCAGTGCCAAGGCTACAAATGTATATACGAAGAGGCGCGCAGGCAAAAGCCACGTTGCTCGATGGCACTAAACTGGTGCTATAACGAGCCTTGGCCAACGGCGGCGGGCAATAGCTTGTTAACCTGGCCATGCGAAGCCAAGCCCGCGTATTACGCCGTGGCAGAGTCTTGCCGCCCGGTACTTGCCAGTGCGCGCATACCAAAGTTTAGCTGGGCAGCAGGGGAAGAATTTACTGCCGAGTTATGGCTTTTAAATGATAAATATGAAGAGATACCCGCCGGCAAAATGACCGCATACTTAAAAATAGACGGTGTGGAATATGAAATGGGCGCATGGGAATTTGAAATTGTGGCAGCAAATAAAAATTTGCAAGGGCCAACAGTTTCGTACAAAATGCCAAAAGCAAGTGGGCGGGAGTTTGAACTCGTGCTGCGTGTGGACGGTTTTCCTGCGTTTGATAGTGCATATACATTTGTGCAAATCTAGTAAAATTTGCAGCAAAAAAATCCAACTGGTTGGTTTTGGTTACCAGTTGGATTTTTTTTGGCCATATTTGTTTGATTCTCCATTCTCAAATGTCACTTTTTGGTGTATACTTAACCTGCAGGCGAGTTTACAGAAGCAGGCCAGCAATTGCTAATGTGAAGGTGACGAATATTGGATAAACTAAGCAACAAAGAACTCCTGCAAGAACTGGCAACACTAAATCCATTGGACGATCGCGCTGTAAAGATTTTGCTAAGTGATAAGGAACAATTTAAGGCATTGTCTGATACTCTTTTGGAACAAAATCTTGACGAGGACAAAATTATTAGCATCAATGGTGAAATCGTATATTCTGTAAAAGGACGCCTTGTGTATTTAGACTCACTGCATGATACAGATTTAGGCTACGTGAATATGGAAGGGCAAATGGAAGCAGCACACTTCCCAATCAAAAGACACATTTTTTACGGAGCATTCGTATACGTCAACGGCATACAAAAAAGCGACTCATGGGATAAACTTAAACCATCCATCTGTATTGTCATATACAAAGACAAAGGCGACGCTGCCGCTATTGAAACAGCAGCACTTGCAGGGACCTTAATCAAGTCCGATGATGCTAAAAAACAGTTACAATTTATGGCCGTCAATACAAAAAAGTGGAGAGATGTTGAGTCTGAAGAATTGCGCATCTACCTCTCCACTCTGCATAATGGTATAATGACGGAAGAAAATAAGGATAGCTTTATTGGTGCTAACACCAATACTCGCATATTTGATAAATTCCAGCGGGCTATAAAATTGGCCTGCGCCCGCACAAAACAACAGGAGTATAAAGAGAAAGGGGATGATTCCATGGCTACTCAATATGCAACATTTCTTTCAGAAGAGGAACGTATCGCTGCACTGGAAGAAGGTGCAAAGTCAGGCTTTAGTTTAGCGTTAGAAGTTATGAAGTTGATTAAAGATGGTGTTCCCACATCAGAAATTGCTAAACAATGCCGACTGACAATAAGAGAGGTTGAGGATTTTAAGGTTGCGATGTAAGCAATGTATTTTATGCCACACCCAAAGCCCGCAGCAATTATAGACTTTATAACAGGGTGTGGTAGTAATCACTACGCTCTAACAACAAAAAAGGCTTGGAGATAGCAAATTGCTTGTCTCCGAGCCTTTTTAGAATAAGCCTTAATGTGCCGTTAGCGAACTTTTCACACTGGAAATGGCATTAGTGTCTGCCGCTGGCGAACATACATAGTAGCCTTTTTGGGCCGCAATTTTGTACAGGTCGTATTGGAATTTTTCGTCGCCATCGCGCATTTGTTGGAACGTTTGGCGCAGGTTTGGGTTGGCGGTTTCGCTAATAAATGTTGCGTAACCCGTTAGGCTGGCCTTTACGCCGCCCAGTACGTCCAGTACCATGTCTTTTTCTTGCAATTGAAACACCTCCATGTCTATAGCATTTGTAGTAGATTTTGTGCCGCGTTTTTTGCGTCGCCGCTTGCTTTTGTAAACATTTGTTTAATTTGTGGGTCCTGCACCTGGCTGGCGTAGGTGCTTAGTTTACTGGCCGTCATGTTGTGTGCAGACACAACTTCGCGTATCCAGTTTAGCTCCGACTGCTTGAGTTCATTCATTTTCTTTTCTGTCCTTTCTATACTAAATTCAAGATTGGCATGGATTTAGTATCAGTAGATTTGCTGCATCTACAGTGTTTCAACAATTTTTAAGAAATATACATAGAAAATTTTTTTTTGTGCTTGACAAACTATCCTACATAGCATATACTTCTATATGCCGCCAGAACGCGCGGCACCCTAATGTCTGGGTGTGGCGTAGCTTGGTAGCGCGCTAGACTGGGGGTCTAGAGGTCGCAAGTTCAAATCTTGTCACCCAGACTTCGGTTTTTGGGAGTATAGCTCAGTTGGGAGAGCGCCTGCCTTACAAGCAGGATGTCATAGGTTCAAGTCCTGTTATTCCCATTTTACGCCAGGTTGTTAAAGACTTGGCGTATTCATTTTTTATTCTGTATTGCGGCGGAATAGCTCAGTTGGCTAGAGCACACGGTTCATACCCGTGGTGTCGGGGGTTCAAATCCCTCTTCCGCTAGTTAATTTTACAAAACTAGGAGGCATTTATGTCCGCATTATTTATTGTTTTGGCTATTGTATACGTTCTTGGCTGTTTTAGCCTTGTAATGGCAATTCTTTTGCAAAAAAAGCGCAGCGCAGGCGGCATGGGTAGTGTTGCTGGCATGGGCAACGTTAACGAAAGCTATTGGGACAAAAACAAAAGCCGCTCGGCAGAAGGTACGCTGGAACGCTGGACGGAAATTGGCGCGGTTTTGTTGGCTATATTGTCTGTAATTTTATGCTTGGTATAAAAAATAAAATTCAAAACCCCGCGACTACACAGTCGTGGGGTTTTTCGGATACAAGGAGTTTAACCATATGACAACCATTTACTACATACGCCACGCCCAGCCAGAGCGTAGTGCCGACAGCCCATATACCGACCGCACATATCCACTAACGGACAAAGGCATTAACGACCGTATACTTGTGACGGAGTACTTGCGAGACAAAAATATAGATGTTGTGCTGTCTAGCCCCTTTAAGCGTGCGGTGGACACCGTTGCTGTATTTGCGGAAGAAGCGGGGCTCGATGTTGAGCTAATAGAAGACTTCCGCGAGCGTGCCATAACCGACAAGTGGATAGGCATAGACGAATTTAAAGCCTTCGCCCGCCGCCAATGGGACGACTGGGACTACAAACTACCCAGCGGCGAATGTATCAGAGAAGTGCAAGACCGCAATATGGCTGCTTTGCATGATGTGCTGCGGCGGTATGAAGGCAAAAATATTGTTATCGGCGGCCATGGCATGGCTTTGTCTTCCATTTTAATTAAATATGATAAACTTTTTGAATATGACCAACATGTGGGTATGCCCATGCCTTTTGTGGCGAAAATGGTTTTTGATGGCGATGTTTGCTACGAAGTCAGTAAAATCGATCTTTTTAACCCCAGCAAACTGCCGGATTGGCCTAATAGTTTGGTGACTACACACGAACTGGGCGAGCTAAAAGCATACCGCTACACCGTAATTTTCGCCAGATATGAAGGCAAATGGCTGTACTGTCGCCATATACAGCGGGATACATTTGAGACAGCGGGCGGCGGAATTGAGCCAGGTGAAACGCCACTAGAAGGCGCAAAGCGCGAGTTAATGGAAGAAACCGGTGCAATACATTTTACCATTCGGCCTATGTTTGACTATAATGTGACTACCAATACAGGTTTTGCCCATGGGCAGGTTTTTTTGGCTGAAATACAAGAGTTGGGCAAGCTGGAATATGAGATGTCGGAAGTACGTAAGTTTGACACAATTCCAAAGCAAATGCGCTTTCCAATGATTTTGCCTGTGTTATTTGAACGGATGAAGAATCTCCTGTATTAACCTATACTGCGCTTCTGGTGGCATGAATGTATCCGCAGGGTCGTAGGCGTTTTGCTGCAAAAACCTTACCCGTATTTCCTTTGCAAGTTGCAATGTCTTTTGTTGTGCCTGGGAAAGCGCGTCCGTGCCAATTAGCCCTGCTATTTCCAGCAAATCTGTTTCTTGGTGCAAAACATCCAACAATTGCTTACGAAGCCCCAACTCATCGGGGCTTTTTTGTATGCCTACATATCCGCTGTAACTGGCGTTCCAATCTATAGCCGGATAATGGCGGGCATAAGCCAGCCGCCTATCCAGCGCAAGATAGCATGATGTAAATCGTTTTGTCTGCTGGGTAACAGGCTCGTTAAAATCGCCGCCCTGGGGCGATACTGCGCCAATTATGGTAACGGACCCTTCAGTGTCGTTCAAATTTGTTACATAACCTGCGCGGCCATAAAAGGCTGAAAGGCGGCTGGCCAGGTACGCTGGGTAGCCTTCTTCCGCCGGTATTTCCCCCAAGCGGCCTGACAGTTCCCGCAACGCCTCTGCCCAGCGAGATGTACTGTCCGCCATAACTGCTACGTGATAACCCATGTCTCGGTAGCACTCGGCAATGGTAATTCCCGTGTAAATACTGGCCTCGCGGGCTGCTACAGGCATATCAGATGTGTTGGCAATTAGCACTGTCCGTTCCAGTAGTGGGCGGTTATTTTTTGGGTCAACCAGTTTTGCGAAATCTTCTAGCACTTCTGTCATTTCATTGCCTCGTTCGCCGCAGCCTATGTACACAATCAAATCCGCGTCGCACCATTTGGCGAGTTGGTGCTGTAGCATGGTCTTTCCAGTGCCAAAGCCGCCAGGTATTGCAACCGCACCCCCTTTCGCAATGGGGAAAAGGCTGTCTATCACCCGCTGGCCTGTGATAAGGGGTTGGTCTAAGGCGCGCCGCTGTTTTACTGGCCGCGGCACGCGAATTGGCCAGGTTTGCGCAAGGGTTAGCTCCCGCCCTGTATTCAAAATAATTTTGCCGCACTGGCTGGTTTGCACAACCTTGCCAAACACCCCAGACGGGCACATTGCTTTGTATGTAATCAATGGTGTTTCCTGCACTGTGGCAAAAACATCGCCCGGTTGCAGTTCTTGGCCAATTTTTGCTGTAACCTCTACCTTCCACGTTGCGGGTGCATCGTCCAGCCGCTGCATAATTCCGTCAAATATATGCCCAACAATGCCTGGCTGCAATGTCACGGACATGGGTTTGCCTGTGCCAGTAACAGCAAGGCCAGGCCACAGCCCCGCACTTACGCCATATACCTGTGCGGTTGCTCCCCCTACGGCAACGGCGATAATTTCACCTTTTCGGCCAGCAATTTCCACTACCTCCGCCAGAGAAAAGCCATCGCCGCCAATGGTTATAACTGGGCCATTTACCTCCAGTACTTCTCCAACCCTCATGAAAATCGAAAGTCGCGCACCGCTTCTTCCAGCCAGGTCTTAAAACTATGGTCTGCCTGAAATGTGCGCTGGGCGTCCTGCAAAATAAAGCCCCCAATTATCTCCTGGCCGCAGGCCTCTGGCACGAGCCCTGTTGCAGCACGGATTTCATCTGCAATAAGCATATCTTGGGGGGTTAGTTTTATTATTGCAAAGTGGCTGTTGTTTACACGTGCTATACGTTTTAGCATATATTTTTTGTAATCAGGGCCCAGGGTGTAGCTAGCCAGTTGTGCCCTGGCCAGCACAAGTAACTCATCCTTTTGTTGTCGCTCTATGGTTACATATTTTCTTATTGCCTGGACTTTTGCCTCGGATATTTGTCTGTTGGCACGGCGGGTTATTTCTGCTTGCTTAGCTTGTAATGCAATTTTATTGCGGCGTTTTGCGGTTGCTAGGCTGTCCTTTATATGAGTATCGTTGGCTTTTTGTGTTGCCTGCCGTTTCTTGTAAGCCTCGGCAGCAAGAGTATCTTCTATTGTGGCGGAAAAATAGTCCAACTTTACTTGGCTTAATGTGGCCATGTACTTACACCCTCCCCAATATCATGAATGAAATCAGCAGCCCGTAAATTGCAATACCTTCTGCCATGGCAACAAAAATCATGGCCTTGCCAAAATTTGCCTCGTTTTCGCTAATTGCGCCAATAGCCGCGGCGGCAGTTTGACTTACGGCAATGCCCGTGCCAATTGCGCCAAGACCCGTTACCAAAGCGGCGGCAATAAATGCGGCGGCAGTGGTAATATCCTGCGCTTCACCAGGAGTGGCAGCATATGCGCGCCCCGAAAAAATAAATATCGTGGCCAGCAAATACACTGCCGTAAATGCGAAAATGTTGGCAAAAAGCAAAACCTTGCCGGGTATTTTTTCGCCAAAAATTTGCTTTAGCAAAATTGGCCCAAACATGGCCATAAGTAATAAAAATACAAAAATCATGTTAATCCTCCCTAGTAGTCGGTAAAAATTTTTGCCCGCCGCCTGTGTAAAATCGGTTGAACATCTCATAAAAATCCAACCGCAAAACCTGTATGCCAACTAAAAGTCCTTCGATTGCAAGCACCAAAACATTGCCCAATATCACAATCAGCCAGTTTCTAGTACCTGTCGTTGTTTGAGAAAGCTGCAATACAACGTGCATCATACCCGCATGGCTAACGGCAAAAGCACCCACACGCACAAATGAAATGGTGTTGGTAATATATGAAAGCAGCGTTTCGAACAGTTCTATGAAAGTGCTAAAACCAAAATGCCCACGACCAAACACTACAAATACTAATGGCAACGACAATAGCCACCACCCATTTGCGGAAAAACCTTGTACAAACACACGATAAGCCATAAAAACAGCCCCGCTGTAAAATACTAAGCCAGCAGCCCCATTAGCGGAAAAAAGCATATCACTATACCGTTTTTGCCTAAACGCATTGTACATACTTAATAGAATTGCAATGGCAATAAGCCCCGTACCAAGCCCAGCAGCAAGCATTAACGTGCCGCTAATATCCGCCATTGGCCGCCGCCATAGGGCAGGTAAAATATCCTCAAACCCAAATATGCTACCGTACAAAAAGCCTACCAATAAGGCGGAAGTGCCAGATGTAGCCAGTATGCCACCAAGATTTGTATGCCATTTTCGGCCTACAAAAATACCCAATGCCGCCAAAGCCAGCCCATGCCCAACATCCCCAAACATTAGTCCAAACAAAATGGTGTACGTCACCGCCAAAAAAGGCGTTGGGTCAATTTCCCCCTGTTGGGGCAGGCCGTACAGTTTAGTAAAAAATTCAAACTGGCGGATAACTGGCCAGTTTGTAAGCATAGTTGGCGGTGCTTTTTTTTGGTGAAAATCCAGCAAAATAAGGCGGTCTGTTTCAATTTCCTCTTGCAATTTTTCCGCTTCGTCTTCTGCAATCCAGCCCGCGAATGAGAAAACCTGTCCGCTTTCGCTAACGCTGGCAAACCTGTCCATATCAAAAGTTTTGTACAATAACTCTACAGTTTTGCAAGCGATATTTAATCCTCTATATTCGGCCAATGTTGTTTCCAGTAAAGTGGCAAGTGCCTGCTCCAGGGATGTTTGTTTTTTTCCTAAACTGCGCAAAATTTCGGCTACTGTACCTTGCAATGTGTTGGGCAAGTCAAGTACCTCGAATTTTAACGACGAAAACAACGCATCAATATCCTCCAACGCAACCTGCGGACAAAAATACAAGCCCCAAACAAACTCTCCATCCCGCTTTACTGTATGAAAAATTATGCTTTCATTCTCGGCCAGAAATTTATCGTATTGCAAAAAGTGGGTGAGGGGTAGTTTTCCAATACGATAATGAATGAACTCTAGCCCAAACAACGCAGCCACATCTATATTAAGTGCAGAAAAATTTTTAAGTTCCTGGGCAAGGGCAGTTGTTTCATTTAGCTCCGTCAACATTTGTCGGTGCTGTTCGCTATGCTGTGTGTAAATATCGTAGGCTTCTTCAACCATATTTACAGCTCTGTCTGCCGCCATGGGAAAATGCAGAATTGGAGGCTTTCCCACAGTTTGGGCCAGTGTCCTAGCTTTGCCTAGGGTAGACGTGTATGGGTTAGTAGGGGAAAGTGGCCGCATAAGCGTATTGTCCTGGGGCAGAGTTAGTTGAATGTTGTAGCGGTTAATGTATCGCGCCTTTGCGTGACCCATATTTGCAATATGTCCTGTTATACTTATGTATTTCATCTTTTGTAGCATAGAGCACTATCCCCTTTCCATTAAATGATGGCATAAAAGTGCCAGGTGGCAATGCCTGCTTTCCTTTTTGTACAATTGACGCACCAATTTTTGCAAGGTTTTTTCAGGGCTTAGAAAATTTTCATTTGGTGCAAAAAATTGCCCAAATAAATGGGCGTAGGTTGTGGCAGCCAGGGCGGATTGTAAGCTAGCTACATCCCGCCCTGTTACCATTTTCTCAATAACCTCTTCGGCTAGCCTGTGCCGTACAGGTACAAGGTGGCTGTACACTCGGCTGTCAAACATCTGGTAAAACCGCTTTAAGCGGTATATCCACAGGATGTTTTGCAGGTCAATTTCTGTGCCAAGTATGCGCTGGTGGGCGATGTTTAGCCTTTTAGCCTTGCGCCACAATACCATGTAATTTGCAACGCTGGGCTGTGCCACTTTTTGTATAAATGCCAGCGCGTAATCTCTCTCGTTTTTATTTTGTAAATAACACAGCAATCCACTGCTGCCCCCGGATAGTATTTTTGCCCGCAGTGCCGGGTTAGTCAAGGTATTTTTCATAGTCGTACAGTACTGTGTTCACTATTTCATCCTTCCATGTGTTGCGGTTGTTGGCAAAAGCTGTAACAAGCGTATTCTCCTTTATTTGGTACTCTGCTTGTATTTTTGTCATGCCATTAGCAACTTCTTGTTCCGCAACTTGCTCTAGCCTTGTTATTTCGGCATCTCTTTCCAGTTGAATTACGTGCAGGCGGCGTGTCAACTCTTCATCTGCCTTTTTTGCCATGTAGGCCTGCTCTTTTTCAAGATTACGCATGGCTTCCTTGGCTTCGGTTTCCAGTAATAGTAATTTTTGTATAATCATATTTCTATTATAACCATATTTGTCAAAAATTACTAGTCTATTTGGCAGAATTTATCCTTTTTATTATTGTATACAGGACAAGGTCCAGTTTTTCCCTATATTCATCCATGCAAAAGGTAATGTATCCGTCTATGTAAAGTGTGTCACACCGTTGAAAAAACTCCTCTAACCGTGCCCTGTCGCAGTTGTAAACAGGGCTGCCTTCCAGGCCGCGTGCAATTTCCATTAGTCGTGGCGATTGCTTATAAACCACATTTTCTTGCATAAGAATCATGTGTAGCATATGTAAAATTGTCGTGATAATTTCCTGCGCCTTATCTCCTAGTGTAAGTGTTATCGTGTTTGTGCGGCCATTTTTATCGTGTCGAAAAGGCCGCGTACACGTATTTAATTCCTTTGCATATTTTTTTGTGTGTAGTGTAATTTTTGTCAAAATAAAATTCCCCTTAAAATCATGTATGCCAATATATGCACACAGCCCAGGGGAATTATCATGTCTAAAAAAGAAGGCAAACCAAAATTTTATTCCAAAACTCAAAACTAGCGCACAAGTTCATATGGCCACGCATTTACCCCGCCAAAGTCATACACATTTGTATACCCCATGGAAACAAGCAGGCTAGTTGCGCTACGGCTGCGGTTGCCACTGCGGCAATACACAAGAATTAGTGCGTCTAAATCTATAAGCAATTCGCCTGCTCGATACTTAATATCGTAGTCTGGCAGTAAAATTGCACCGTATATATGCCCGCTCGCAAATTCATGCTCGCTTCTTACATCCAAAACAATTGGACTGTATCTCTCCATCATATCCTTTGCCTGTCGTGCCGTTATACGGCGCGAGTAGTACATATCATCGCCCCCACCATTATTATCTTCGCACGCTACGAAAAAGATCATTAGCAATAAGGCAATCGAGGCTGCGAAAATTAAGTTTTTTTTCGTCATGGTCTTCACTCCTATAGTATGTCTTTTGGGGAAAGTGTGTTACAAGCATAAGCGAAAGTCTAATATAGTTGAAATTTGTATCGCAAATGCTTATACTATACAAGTATAACACAATACATATGCAAGTGTGAAAATTGCGAAGCAATTTTTGCACCAACCGCCTGTGACGCCGCCGAAGGCGGCATGAATTGAGGGGTGTAATATGCGTCCTATAATCCAACTAGATCAACTTCTAATAAACAAAATAGCCGCGGGCGAGGTAGTCGAACGTCCATTAAATGTGGTAAAAGAGCTAACAGAAAACTCCATAGATGCAGGTGCAACCAGCCTTACGGTGGAAATTACCGATGGTGGTCTTGCCATGATACGCATTACCGACAATGGTGGCGGTATTTCGCAAGACCAGTTACAGCTTGCTTTCAGTCGCCACGCCACCAGCAAAATAGCAACAGCCGAAGAACTTTTTCGCGTTAGCACCCTGGGCTTTAGGGGCGAGGCACTGTCTAGCATTGCAGCTGTAAGCCAGGTAGAAATGGTAACAAAAACAGCGGATGCCGTACTTGGCACAAAAATAAAAATAAATGGCGGACAAATACAGCCACAAGAAAATATTGGCTGTGCAAATGGCACTACAGTTGTTGTAAGCAATCTTTTCTTCAACACCCCTGCTCGGCGTAAATTTCTAAAGAAGCCATCAGTAGAAGCGGGGTATATTTCCGATTGTATGCAAAAACTAGCATTGGCAAACCCCAGTCTTACCTTGCGCTACATTAGTAATGGCAAAATAATTTTTCAAACAAACGGCAATGGCGATATGAAAAATGTCATGTTGAATATATACGGCCGCGAAACAGCAACAAAAGTCCTACCACTGGATACTACCGATGGCGTAATGCAGTTATACGGCCTGGTTGGCAAACCCGAAACCGCCCGCGCCAACCGCAGTCACGGCAGTTTTTTCATAAATGGCAGATACATTAAAAGCCGCTTACTGTCAAACGCTATCGAGCAGGCCATGCGCACTATGTTACCCATTGGCAAATTTCCACTATACGCCTTAAATTTGCAAATGCCATATGATATGCTGGATGTGAATGTGCACCCCACTAAAATGGATGTGCGCTTTGCGGAAGAAGAGGCCGTACACAATTTTATAGAAAATGCCGTACGCGAATGTTTCAAAGGGCAGAACTTAATCCCTAATGTTGTATCAATCGAAAAAGCCCCCACAAAAGAGCCAAAAAAAGAGCCAGAGCAATTACGAATCCCCACAAACATCCCAGATGTGGAAAGTTTTGTGCGTGATATGTATGTTAACGCCTCCAAGGCCGCTCCTGCCAAGGAAAAATCTGATACAAAAATTTTCGCAAGCGAACCGCCGCCGATAGAGATAGAGCCACCAAAACCAGAGCTGAAAAGCGCGTTTTCCAATTATCAACTACACTGCCTAGTTTTTCAAACATATTGGATAGTCACCCAGGAAGACTCGTTGTATCTAATAGACCAGCACGCCGCCCACGAACGTATTTTATATGAAAATTTGCTGGCAAAAGCCCGCGAAAAAACCGTGGCCAGCCAGCAGCTTCTACTCCCAATCTCATTGCACCTTACCGCTAATGAACAGCAATTATTAGAAGATAATGTGCAACTTTTCGAAAACTTCGGCTTCGCCCTGGAAAAAAACGAATACGATGTTTACGCGATAATCGCCGTGCCACTTCTGCTAAATGGGCCTATTTCATCGGGCTTTTTTACAGATATTTTGGACAAAATAGACCAGGTAGGTTTTACAAAGCAAAGCCTGTACGATCATAAGCTGGAACTTATTGCCATGGCGTCTTGCAAAGCTGCGGTAAAAGGCGGCGATACTATTTCCGAAACAGAAGCCCGCGCAATAATAACCCAGCTATTGACCATGGAAAATCCATTCACCTGCCCACATGGCCGCCCAACCATTATCGAATACACCAAAGCCGAACTAATGCGGCGTTTCAAAAGGAGTTAAATTATGGACAAGCCACTCCTATACATTATCGCCGGCCCGACTGCCAGCGGCAAAACAGCCGAGGCAATACGCCTAGCACATGAAATAAACGGCGAAATTGTGTCCGCAGACTCTATGCAAATTTATCAAGACATGGACATAGGCACGGCCAAACCAACAGCGGAAGAAATGCAGGGCATTCCGCACCATATGCTAGGCGTGGTGCACCCAACCCAACCCTACACCGTTAGCGACTACAGCCACCAAGCCACCGTCGCTATCCAAGACATACTCCGCCGTGGCAAAACCCCAATTTTGTGCGGGGGCACAGGTTTTTATATTAACGCAATAATCCGCGGCACATTTCTTGACACAGACGAAAGCATCTACCAACAAGAGCAAATACTGCGTGAGGAATTTACATTGCTGGCCGCACAAAAAGGCGCAGACCATATCCACGCCCTTTTAGCAGAAAAAGACCCCCAATACGCCGCAACCCTTCACCCCAACAACGTAAAAAAAGTCGTGCGGGCACTAAGCTATTGCCACGCTACAGGCAAACTCTTTTCTGCCCACAACCAAGCTCAAAAAGAAGCCCAAAGTAGCTACGATACAAGAATTTCTCTACTTTCACTACCGCGGGAAGAGTTGTATGCCCGCATAAATGCCCGCGTGCACATAATGTGGGAACATGGGCTACCGCAGGAAGTGCAAAGCCTGCTAGAACAAGGCGTAAACCCCGCTTGCACAGCCATGCAGGGCATAGGTTATAAGGAAGTAATCCCATACCTGCAAAGCCGCGCAACCAAGGACGAAACAATAGCAAAAATCCAACAAGCAACCCGCAACTACGCAAAGCGGCAAGAAACCTGGTTTAGACACCAGTTATAAAGGAGTAAAAATGTTTTACGATTATCTGAAAAACGAAATGGCCATCTCCCCAAAGGTGGTCGATTTTATTGCTGAAATTGAAAAAGAAATAGCCCCGCTATATGAAAATATCGACAACATAGCCGCAATAAACCAGTTAAAAGTGCTGAAAGCCATGCAAAACGCCCGCCTTTCAGACACACATTTTAACGACAGCACAGGCTATGGCTATGGTGACGAAGGCCGCGACGCAATGGAAGAAATTTTTGCAAATGTCTTCAAAACAGAAGCCGCCCTTGTGCGACCGCAAATAGTCTCTGGCACTCATGCATTGGCCATTGCCCTTTTTGGCAACCTACGCCCGGGCGACACTTTGCTTTCTCCCGTGGGCAAACCATATGACACGCTGGAAAGCGTAATTGGCATACGCCCCGCATCTGGCTCGCTGGCTGAACATGGCGTAAAATACGAACAAATAGACCTTTTGCCAACAGGTGAAATAGACTACCCAAGTGTAGAAAAAGCCCTGGTAAGCCAGCCAAAAATGGTAACAATTCAACGTTCCAAAGGGTATGCCTGGCGGGCGTCCTTCACAATAGATGAACTGCGCGCACTAATAAAATGCATACGAACTCATTCTCCGCACACAATAATACTTGTGGATAATTGCTATGGCGAATTTGTGCAAACAGAAGAACCGTCGGAAGCCGACCTTATTGTTGGCTCACTTATAAAAAACCCTGGCGGCGGCATAGCCCCAGGTGGTGGCTACGTTGTGGGCAAAACCCAGTGTGTCGAAGCCGCGGCAGAACGTCTTACCGCCCCAGGTATTGGCAGTGCCGTGGGCCCTTCTTTGGGAATGACCAGGGCTATTTTGCAAGGTTTTTTCCTTGCCCCGCAAACTGTGGCGGCAAGTGTTAAGGGCGCGATTTTGGCTGCAGCGGCCTTTTCAAAACTGGGCTACGATGTAAACCCAACACCAACCCAGACCCGTTCCGACATTGTACAGGCCATTAAACTAGGCAGCGCGAAAAATGTACAAGCCTTCTGTGAGGCAATACAAAAAGCCGCCCCTGTAGACGGCTATGTTACCCCTGTTCCCGCGCCAATGCCTGGCTACGGCCACGATGTGGTAATGGCAGGCGGCACATTTATACAAGGCTCTAGCATAGAGCTTAGTGCAGACGCGCCAATGCGCGAGCCGTACATTGTATATATGCAAGGGGGGCTAACCCCTGCCCATGCGCGCGCTGGTGTAATTTTCGCGCTAGATGCTATTTTCCCATAAATCTCTTAATTTTGGAGTGAGTCATGTCTTCCAAATGTATTATATTAGTGGTGGTATTTTTTTTGGCACTTCTGACGGCTTTACCGCAATATGCGCAAGCAAGCACCGATGACACAGGTTTTTTATGGCTTGTTAACCGAGAAAATGTTTTGCCAAATGGCTATGTACCCAAAAATCTTACGCAATATGGTAATCTGCTTGTGCAAAAAGAAGCACATGAAGCCTTTACCCAAATGAAAACTGCTATGGCAGAAGACGGCATAACAGGCCTGCGCTTGCAAAGCGCGTATCGCCCGTACAGCCACCAACAGGCAATTTTTAACAGGCGTATAAATGAGCTAGTTGCAAAAGGTCATGCCCGAGAAGAAGCAGAGTTACTCGCGGCCAAATCCATACAACCACCTGGCGCAAGCGAGCACCAACTTGGCCTGGCCCTGGACGTTAGCATAGACGGCAAACTAACCCAAGCCTTTGGCGATACTGCACATGGTAAGTGGCTGGAAGATAATTGCTACAAGCACGGCTTTATAATTCGCTACCCACGGGAAAAAACCGACATTACCCAAATTGTGTATGAACCCTGGCACTTGCGCTATGTAGGCGCGCCCCATGCTTATATAATGAAAAATCTTGGTCTAACGCTGGAAGAATACCTAGACTACATTAGGGATGCCCAAATGTATGTAACTTGGGGGGAAGATACGTACTATCTGCTTATGTACAGCGAAGTTTTGCCTGAAGATACGTTGTCAGATGTTGTACACATATCTTCAATTTTTGCCGAAAAGCAACAATTTATCATAACAATGCAAAGAAGACGCCATTAGGCGAATAAGTTAATGCACTCACATAAGCCTGTCATCGAAAAAAATTTCAACTGGTTGGATTTGGTTACCAGTTGAAATTTTTTTTGCACAAAAGAGATTCGTGATATTCCAAGGCGCACTCTGTTGTTATCCACAGTCTGAGCTTTTTATGGCCATTTAAGGCAATTGCCGCAATATTGCCGCAAGATTTATCAAATATTGGCCCGAAACCCTATTGCAATTTTTTGTAGAAACCTGTATTGTTACAAAACAATCGCAATTGTTGCGAAAGTGTTAAGTTAAGGCACTCACATAAGCCCGTCATTCCTGGCTTGACCAGGAATCTAACTAATT
>Ga0123355_10001779_pt1 | contig 30187 bp, 24 predicted proteins | sample TergutEmb28metaG_3_FD_89872 | JGI IMG/M metagenome (GOLD analysis project Ga0123355, IMG submission 89872) | Embiratermes neotenicus P1 segment gut microbial communities from Petit-Saut dam, French Guiana - Emb289 P1 | ecosystem: Host-associated > Arthropoda: Insects > Digestive system > Gut ... | reverse complement strand
CTGTATATATTGTTTTGAGGGCTGCATGTTGAAGTCCCCAGTTAAGTTTTGCTGATTTGGATAGCGCAAATATCAATTTAGTACATTTTTCAGACATGTAGCTTATGTGCTCTTTAAAGGTTATTTTGTGGTCAAATATAATGCCCAAGTACCTCATACTGTTCACTTGTATTAGGGGTCTGTTGTTTAAGTAAATTTTAATTTCTTTGTTTTCTTTCCTCCTTCGCCTTGTCAGGAGCATGATTTGTGATTTCTCTGTGTGTGTGTGTGTGTGTGTGTCTGTGTGTGTCTGTGTGTGTGCGCGCGTGCGTGTGCGCGTGTGTTAGTGTGTGTGTGTGTGTGTGTTAGTGTGTGTGTGTGCGCGCGTGCGCGTGTTAGTGTGTATGTGTTAGTGTGCGTGCGGCGCGCGCGCGCGCGAGTGTGTGTGCGCGCGCGTGCGCATGTGTTAGTGTGTATGTGTTAGTGTGCGTGCGGCGCGCGCGCGCGCGAGTGTGTGTGTGCGCGCGTGCGCGTGTGTTAGTGTGTATGTGTTAGTGTGCGTGCGTGCGCGTGTTAGTGTGTGTGGGTGCGCGCGCGCGTGTGTGTGCGCGCGTGGGTGTGTGTGTGTGAGCGTGCGCGTGCGCGCGCGCGTGTGTGTTTTTTTTTTTTTTACATGTGTAGGTGCCATAAGTGAACATCAATGCTGGTTAGGGTCTGAAACTCGTTTATACAATTTGTATGTGGGACTTGCCTTTGTAATTTTATTATCATTACAATGAAAGAATGCAATACACGTTTCATATCCCGTCTTATAGTTTTCAGCATAATTAAACAGTGTCTGTATGCATACATTTCTGGACTTGTTCAATTGAACAATCAACATTGGTCTTCCAAAAATACCCATCCTCCTACATAAAAACAAAGAAGTCTTCTATTTTTATCATTTCACCATGCATTCTGCAGATTATTTTATTACACACACCAACACATGCACAGCCTCACACTGCACAGCATATGACGCACAGCCATAACCAGGTTCATTCTAAACAGCGAACGACTCACACGCAAAAACACGACATGCTGCCACAGCACCAAAGTTAACATAACGAAGTAATTCACTGAATGTTTTAAATTATAACTTTAGCAAGGAAAAATATATGTTCCCTGAGGATGATCGTGTGATCGAAACATGTAGGAGCGTTTTAAATGTTTTATTGTAAATTTTAGACTTCTTAAATAACATATATATGTGCATGTGTTGGTGTGTGTAATTAAATAATTAAAGAATGTCTTCATTGCTTATAGTCTGCATTCAAACTGTATTTTTTATTTTAATTTAGTGCTGTATTTCAGTAGGACTTATGAAGCATGTTTAAGCAAGTTAAATAAATGTTTAATTTCTTTATAACCTGTTCGATTACAGCAGATACTGAATTCTCTTGTTGACTGTTTATGCATTCTGTGTGTAATTTGACTTCTTATCTCTCTGAATACCACTGTCAACTAACAGTGAACAGTTTAATGTGAATTTAGTATTTGTTGACTACAGGGGTTGAGTTCAGTCGTAGTGTTAATCATTCAGCTCTTCTTCCAAGGATTATCTCCAAGTGAACAGTCTTATGTTAGTTGCAGAATGTCACCTTCCTCTCTCTCTCTCATTAATTGCACTTTCTATTTGTATAAATGATCTGCAGGGCACAGATGTTGGCATGTAATTCCTAATTCCTTCTGTTGAATGCACCTGTTTATGCTGGTTTCTTTTACAGTCTTTCTGTACTGAAATGATGTTTATGTTAAAAAACTGATAATGCTGCATGTAACTTACTTTTCAGAGCAAAAGAGTTACTGGTATCGATATTGCCTTGTCTTCAAGGGGGCAGCACCCTGCATGAAGCATTGTTGGTGGAGTCCGAAGCACAGGAACATCTATTCCGCCAGATACTGCGTGAATACCAACAGAAAGATGTACACAACTCGGCAGCTTTCAAGTCATGGTAATGAGTTTGATTCAAGCTAAAGGATGAAGGAAACTGCCATGGAACCTGAAGCTGTAACACGGCTAATACCAGACCTGCCATTGCACATGATCCTGAACCACCTGTATCTATCGATCCTTCCTGCAACCTGTCTCTTCAATATTTATTTTATTTGGTTTATCCTGAAATTTCCTTTTTGGGCTTCCAAGTGGTGACTTTCAAAGAGAGGTTGGCCCAGAAATAAATGTAAGTGAATCAATGTATGCAAGCATAACACATAACCAATATGTGTAACAGAGTCATCATGAAACTAAATGTAATAAAACATTTTGTAATTAACACTAACAGTTGGAAGTGAAGTTCAGAGAGAAGTTAGGAGAAGGTGCTTGCTATTTGTATATATATATATATATATATGCAATGTGGTACCTTGATTTGACTGAATCACATGAAGTACAATTGTTTGAAAAGATGGTGTCTGGGAAAAGGTTTGGACATAAAAGATATGAAGTAACTTGTAATTAGGATATTAGGGTATATAGTAAATATGTCATATTCTAACATCCTAATTCCCTCCTTGTAATCACACACAAATTTAAACATGTTCTGTCTAAGTATTTTCCTGGGAATTGAAGAATATGCAAGGGAGTCATGTAATATGCATGGTTGTCATATATTTGGGTACATACAGTGTTCTAAAGATAAGTTTCTAGGGTGAGAGGTGGATGGAAATGATCCTAGATTTTGTCCAACAGACTTTGATATTATGATGGTTGCATCCCACAATCAGTGTGTGTACGTTACCCATGGTTACTTGATTTCAATGTGTGTGTTGCCAAGTAAGTTCATTTTATTGTATTCATATTTGCAGTAACTCTCTCCAGGAATGTAAACAAACCCTGAGGGAGTATCTTACCAAACTAGAGCTGGCAGGTTTAGTTTCTCCTGCTGATGGATATCAGAGTATTGTGTCAGCCATTGCAGAAGACATCTGCAACAAACATAGGCAGAGAAAACTTCGAAGAAAGGTAATTGTGTTGCATATTCAGTACTCCGGTTCTGATGAATGCATGGCATGGCAATAGCAAATGAAATGTTTGTCATACTGTCACACAGTATGAAGGTAAGTCAGACACCAGTAATCACCTTTATTAACTTAGAGTGTGTTGGATATGTGTGGTGGTACATTTGTGAAATTTATTGCATACTCTATTAATATTCATTATAACATAATTAGATCCTGTAAGTCCTTCCCCGACCTACAATCAAATAACACCAAGTCTAGATGTTTCTTTTTTTCTGTACTCTTTCCACACTGCAATGGATGTTCTACATTTACTTATGTTTCTACATACAGTGTGATTTTCCTGCAGAATGCTAAATTACAGTTGTAAAGATGTACAGAGTTTAAATCAATACATAATGCAATTGGTAGTCATCATTTCAAAATACTTATGCTTCCAGTAATTATTGCACAGGTTTTAACCATTTTGAGACGAGGCTGAACTGAAGGTGAAGCAAATGGAGAATATGCTCTTGGGCACACACTTGCAACAATACAAAACTAGCATTCTCTGGAAATACTTAATGACTACATTTTACAGAAAAACTGTTAGACTGGCCACATAAGAAAGTCAGTGGTGGGGGAATGAATTACATTAAGCAGGCAGGGCAGGGGTACACAATGGAAGGAATGGATGATGATGATGATAATAATTGTTGCCAGTTAATGAAATGTTTGTGCAGATGAGTAAATTATGACTTATTTTCCTGCTATTTGAGATTCATAAATACAGTTGAACCTGGTTACAATGACCTTGGTTTGTGCGACATCTCGTCTATAGTATTATACATTCTCTGGTGCCAACTAATTCCCCATAAGGTACGTGTTTTTCTGCTTTCCTTAGTTCGACACATATAAGAGCATCTATCTTGGATATAATGACATTGCCAATCATCCATTCCAATATAATTTTCAAAGAAGTAGGCTACTTTGAGAATTAAACTTTCTTCTCGTCCTTGAAAAAACAAAACCATCTACACTTTCAGGTAGCTATATAAATTCCAGGCCTGGAAAATGACAATAGTAATGGTAATTCATGACTTAACACTTCTGCCACATTGTAAATGAGATCTTCGCTCTTCTGGGCTGTTATGCAGTGTAGACTGATAGTTAGATACCATTGTTTCTTCTACTGCTTGACCCTTGAAGATGGGACCAATAGGTTGCCCATAAACATCAGTACCTAACTACCAATCTGTGCTGCGTAACATCCTGGAAGAGCTGAGATGGCAACGTTAATTCACTTTGTGCATAAAGTCACCCTCTACTATTCTCCCCTGCATTTAACACGAGACTGGTATTGATAACATGGGTACAGTGATGAGCAGAAGGAAGGTTTTGAGTGTTGAAGAAAAATTTAATGTGATATGAGAAGCAGGGGGGGAGGAGGAGAAGGAGAGAGAGAGAGAGATCTGGCATGTGTTGGGAATTTGGTCTCAGAAATTCTATGATCCAAACAATTTGTAAAAACAGAACCAAAATTACTAGTGTGTTTGAAAGGAACGGATCAAGTATAAAGTCATTTTGAAAGCCTAAACGAAGTGATGTCAATGAGGCACTGCTTAAATGGTTTTTAGCAACAGAGAAGTGACAATGAACTAGTGAGTCGTGTTCTTCTCATGATAATTTTTGTTCTTCCTAAATTTTAAATGTAAGTGAATGTATTTCTTAGCATCAGCCTGTATGGAAATTTACTATTATATAAGAGTAACTTTTAATCTTTCTAAATTTGAGTTTTAATTTAATTTTAAAATAGATCACAGCTTAAACATTTAAGTAATATGCTTTAGTCCTGTATTTTGTCTTAATATATTTTTCCTTCACACTTACCATACATTTCGCTAACAGCAGCACTCATTTATAAAAACAAAATTAATTCCATCCCTTTCATGATGTCATACCCAAGGTCAATCGTACATCAAAGCCTGGTGTAAGAAGAAACACAGATAACTTGAGTTTGTATGGGAGGTTCTATTGGAAGCAAAAACACTCTAAATCTATTAATGTTGGATGCACCACCTCATTGAAATGTAATTTTCATAAAAATTTTATTATGGTTTTTCAGGAACTGAAAGCACTAAGAGTCACAAATCAGAGTTTGGAGAAGAAAATGAAGTTTTACGAGGAGCAGATTAATTACTATAATCAGTACATACAGAAATGCCTCGAGAACCTTCATGCTGGAAAGAGGTAAACACAGTTCATGTCTGTCATACTGTGGTGGCATTTGAATCAAATAAAGTCTATGCTGTTATTTGAATATATAATTAATTAAATTAATTTTGTAAGATGCTGTGAAGGCACAGAGGGGGATAGGGTATAGCTGTGCCCTCTCTTAATCTGGGCACTAGATGGGTGTGCTTGGTCATCGCCATGCCCTGGCCACTGTAGCCTAGGAAAGAGCCCCATTACCCATTGTACAGGAGGCTAGTTGGGCCTTCAGACTGGTCTGGATGGGTGCAGAAAATCTCATCCCCACCACAGTTCAAACCCTGAACTGTCCAGTTAACGGCAAGTTGCTAAATGTTTACCCTACCCTGGCCATCCATTTTATTACATTTCATTATTATCAGCACTTATTAAATAACTGATATGTTGTTAACATATGCGTTTTTGTTTCAACTGATTTCCCAGTAGCAGTGTTTTGCACATCAGCTAGCCACTACTGTGCAAAGGACTACTGTATTCCCATTCCCCCCCCAAACACAAAAACTGCATTTTGTCTGATCTTTTAGTGTCCATATAAAACTTAATTTTTCATTGGGTCTGTGCAATACCAGGAGTGTTCATATTGGTAAGTCATCAAGGAAGCTGCCAGAGAAGTTGAAGTCAAAATTAACATTACGTTACACCGCGGCTAAGCTGCATGAGAAGGGCGTGCTGTTGGAGGTCGATGGTCTTCCTACAACACAGTTCAGAAATGTCCAGTTTGAAATTTCACCAACTGACCACAATGGTGTGTTCACAATCTGTGGCAAGTTCATGGGTGTTGAACTGGAAAAGGTTGAAATAGATATTCAGGTAAGTCAATAGACAACACCACTTTCTTAACCCTACTCCAGAAACATGGTAAGCTCAGATCTTACTCCCCTATTTTACATTAATTCCACTTAATATTTTGCATCTTTCATATATTATTTCACTATTTATTACAGTCCAACAAAATACAATTGTTAGGCTATATATACCTTATCAGCTTATATTGTACTTTCTCCACCATGTTCCAGCTATGGTTGAGCTGTAATTACGGAGATACAATTGAAGGGATTATACATGATATATGAGTATACAGTTTCATTACAGAATACAACTCATGTATTCCTCCATGTACAAGATACTGAGGTACTATGCACAGAATGGCCAGTGCAACATTGATCCTATGTTTGTGTATATATTAATAAATGAAACTTTAATTATTGGAAAATATTAAAATTTGAATGGTAATAAGCTTGTTTTATATATTTAATTATCACAAAATACTCATTTGTATAAAAAACTGTAACTTAATATTTAAAATTATCCTTGTTCCATTCTGTATTTTAATGTTGTATTGGCATTGACACATCCATGGGATATCATCAGTCTTTCTTTATTATGAAAGCATCCAATCCTGTAACGGCAGAATACCAAGCATACTGTTAGAGTGAACACAATCAGAGCTGGAACACGATGGAGGAAGTATAATGTGCAGTAATAAGGTGTGCAATATTGGCTAACAAGTGTATTTTGTGGGATTCTAATAAGTACTAATTCTACTTATTCTTGAAACGTGTAGTTTGTATAATTATTTTATAGTGTACTGAGCTATAAAACTTCAAAATTCAAACAATTATGACTGTAACATGTACCTTGTGTAGAACAGTTTGTGAGCTGATGTTGCACCAGAATTCTGTTCGTATTTCAGGGGAGTGTCTGGGAATATTTGCATACTATGTGTACTGTCTGACAAAACTTCTGTCCAATGATCATGTAAGTTTCCAGGCCCTATGTGAGTCATGGTCCTCAACTTAATGTTCTATGATGTGTGCAGAACTAGCTTCTTGCAGTGGTATGTTAAGTGCCTTGAAAAGGGGCTAAATGTCCTCAGTGGAACACAAATATGTGACATATGAGATCATGCAAAAAGGCATTTTTTCATAGTTACTGTAACTGCAAATGACAGAAGGCACTTCGTTGAAAGCCAAGAAGCTGGTGCCACAATGTCAATGAAACTTACTGACATGCAGCAGAACATAGGAGACATTTATTCCTTTCTCTGGACATACTACACATATACAAGTCTTCTCAATACCATTTATCAAACAATATACAAGCCTGAGAGTTGAAATTATCGTGTATCGTGTCCCCAAACGGCAAGTCTGAGTACTCATGGATATGAATGCCATATAGCAATGGTTACTGGAAAATTATTGTGAAGCATTCATTATTAGTGTTTCTTGACGGGGTAGCAGTGATTGCCAAAAACATATTTTCATGTTTGAAAACGTGCATATTCAATGAAATCAAGATTTAAAATCGAGTAGTTGAGCAATGTACAGCAATATTGTGTAGAAACTGTAGCTGGAGCAGCACATGTTTACTTAGCATTGCGGTTCATTGGACTACTGTTGGTGGGAGATTAATAAATGGGAATATGGGGCATTGTTGGAATGAAAATTTACATGGAAAAACCATCATACAGTATGGGGAGGAAACCACATAACATTCTATCCACTGCATGTCTCTTACGGACTGACCTGGTACCAAACCCAGGTTTTTGTAAGAAGCCAGCAAATAATATGAACTGCATGCTGATTGTAGTGCAGTTGCTAGGATTTGCAGAGCTGTGCAAGTGCCTGAATAGTTATGCTACACACAGGGTATTTTTTAACCTATTTTTGTTGCACTTTCATGGCTAGTTGAAATAATATTTGCGACAGTGACCATTTTCATAAATCACGTATCAAGTTTTTTTAGCAGGATTCTTGGGGAGAAGATGTGAATGATGTGTGACGTGAGGTGGTATTTATTCAGTAAATACATTCTGGTGCACTACAAACTGTAATGTGCGTGTGTCCATGATTCATACCAAATAATTGTATTTCTCTGTTCCAGGACCTACTGCAGCTCCAGTTTGAAGGTGCAACAATAATGGACATATTTGGGAAGGCAAAAATTAATGTGAATCTCTTGTTATTTCTCCTCAACAGAAAATTCTACGGCAAGAAGTAGAGGATTTATTCTCTACTTGTAATTATTACAAAAGATTTTACCTTTCAACAGAGCATACTTGGAAGCAAAAAGTGCAACAACAGATTTCTAAGATTAAAAATCTATTAAGTAAATTTTTTAAGTGTGTTATGTAATGACACCATCAATTGCTAAGATTATATAGTGTTGAAATCCTGAGAAGGGTGCTACATTGCAAAATTATCCCTGGGGCAGCTAGTAAGAAAGAAGGAATACTAAAAAATCACATAACATTAATCAAAGGTAGGAAGTACAAAAGTTCAAATTATTGCACTATGTGGCCACCCTAATTAAAAATAACAGAAGACAGGCCTAAGTCTTTTTTTTTTTCAAATGATATATGTAATTTTCTAAGGTATATATTTTCATATCCTTTATTTTGTTACATTTGATGTATTAACATATAATAATAATAATAATAAACCACTAATGTATTTTCATGAACACATGTCAGTACTTATTCAAGTTATAGCACTGCTTTTCAGCTGGCCCATGTCCTCTGCAACATTCTTCTCCAGAGACTTGTTGAATTACAATTTTTTGTCTTCACTTTAACAGAACAACTTATGTATGACATAATTTAATTTAAAATTGCCTAGTTCTGCAAATAAGTGCCACAAAAATTATATAATCTTGCTATATGTCTGAAATGTAATTTCCACCACTTTTGTCTTCAGTAAGCAGAGTCCTCACGAGCCTGACCTCACAACTGGGTTCACAGTCTCATCACAGTATGTTATGTATCTTCAGTATCTTTGTGTGTATTCCGAAGGCTTTCCGCAGGATTCCTGTGTGAGTACAGCATAGCGTATAGCTTGTGAAAAAAAATTTTAGAACTGAATTTATTGTGAGAACTTTATCAGTTGCAGTACAATGTACTGTACAAAAGACAGAACACTGTTACGAACTATATTTTGTGATGTAAGGATATTTGTTCCCTGACAACTATGTCTACAACATGTCACAGCTGTTTCTGGAGGAGGAATAGGGAAAACGTATTCAGGCTGGCCCATTAAAAAAAAACCTGTTTTTGTTCTTTGCCTGAGTTGGAGACAGAGTCAGCCTCTGAAACATTTCAACATTGAGCAAATATCCTTATATTATGATACCAGATCACTCTCACATTTGATAGTGAACCTATGGTAGATATACTTGTTCTGACATTCTTTCGCATTCACATTTCCAGAGAAAAGAAATAAATAGAGATGCGAGATCTGAGGTTCTCACAGCAGTGTCACTGAAGATTCAAGTCTTCAGTAATATTATGCTGTGTCGCTGGGTAAACAGCTGTGGACATTCCGAAACACCAAGAACTGTTTACGCAGGGATACAGTGTAATATCATAGAAGACTCAAATCTTCAGTAAGAGATACTGTTAGGTATGTTTATTTGAGTCCTCATTTAAATATATAACATACAAAACAGGACCTGCAAATCCTAGTAAAAGGGAGCATATTATTAACTGAAACCAGGACAGCCCCCAGTCTGCTCCACTACAGCTAAGCACAGATCTCTCACTCGTGGCTAAGCTGCAGTCCTGTGGTATCAAAGGAGTACTGCTACATTCCACATCAAAAGTCTCTGCAGGATTGTCCTGTGTGTCTGTTCTGTTTGTGCCAAACTTGTTAACAATGTCTCCTACATGAAACTGAATTGAGTGCCCATTGCTGACATCTTCTAGTTTTCTGTCAGATGCTTCTACTATTGGCACATGACTGGTCACAGGCATGTAATTATTGAGATTATCAGTCAGACACTCCATGCTGGTACAAGTGTCACTTCCATCACTGACAGCTTTGTGAGATGAACTTCCATGTACATCAGGCAACTTCATTGTAAAGAGTCTTGCTGGAACTTTGACAATTCTCCGAGCAAATATCTCGTTGTCTCTGTGAATATTATTGATTCTTTTCAGCTCTGCAACCTGAAATCAAATTGTTAGAGTTACAAATTAAAAGGGTTAAAGAGAAACAAGTACAAGGTCAAGTGCTCACACATTGCTGAATGTCTGCTACCACATCATGCAAATCTGAACTCCATATAAAAAATTTGGCCCACAGTGAAGGGATGTGTAGCATATTGAAAAGTATGCATTTAGCTATTTTGAATGTAATGTTCTCTGTGTTAAGAAACGTTTCAGCATGTGGGAAAAGATGACTGGTTACCATTATGCAAGTATGAAAAAGAGTGACAACAAATACTGAGAATGATATGGCATTACAAACTTAGTTTTACTGATTTTTATTTATAATTTATTTAATTATAGCCAAGAAGTGTGGTTAGAATAGAAGGAACATTGGCATCTTTTTTGGAAATAAAACAGGCTTGAAACAGGGTGACCCTTCAACAGCAATATTATTTAATTTGGCATTATAAAAAGTGACACTAAGTATAAAAATGGTTCCTAGTGGTATAAAGATTGGTAAAGCATATGCAGATGACATTGCATTAATTGGGAAAAATGAAAACGAAATAAGAAAACTTTTTGTAGAAATGGAAAACATTGCCAGAAATTCTGGACTACAGATAAACCAAGAAAAGACAAAAAAATATGTGATAGTGGAAAGGAAAAACAGTTTAAAGAAGAATAGAATAGGACATTTGAAAATAAAAAATTACAAATTTGAAAGAGTGGAAAGTTTTAAATATTTGAGCATTATACTTAATGAAGATGACAATATCCTAATAGACTTGCAAGAAAGAATAATAAAAATGCTAACAAAACACATTTTATGCTAAAAAAATTTTTAAAAATAGAACTTCAAAGAAACTAAAATTAAGACTAAAGAACACAATATTGACAAAACGTTAACAAATGCATCAGAAATGTGGACACTAACAAAGAGAGACAGAAAGCAATTGAACATTTGGATAGTAACCAATAAAGAAATTTATGCAAGTGTTAAAAAACCTACTATAATAGAGACAATAAGGTTAAATAGATTACATTGGTTTGGACATGTACAGAGAATGGACGAAAATAGAATTCCCAAAAGGGAATTTGGGAACAACAAGATTGAGAGGTAGACCAAGAAACAGAGGGCAAGATGAGATGAGAGAGGATGGATGAATAGTTGGTGGAAAAGGGTGGCAGGAAAATGTACATAACAGAGAGGAATGGAAGAAGCTCCTGAGAATGGCAAGGAATCGTTGCATTTTGCACAAGCCAATGGAATGAATGACGCTGTGGTAACACTGGTTAAACAGACTTTCACCAAATGTGGTTTCTGAACTGATTACAAAAATGTATTTCTCGAGAACAATCTGCACTACTAATTTTTATATTCCAATCAAAAGGCACTCAGGCCAGACAGAAATCTGTCTTGGGAATGTGTAATATTAAAAAGTTATGAAAATGAAGCTCTCAAATATACAGGACTCATCTGTTCTGTACCTCCATAAAACATGACAGTATTTTACATGTGCCTGACACGTGCATTGTATGATAGTGATAGTGACAGAACATAGTGTCAAATGCACAACAGTGAGCAAAGTGCGTAGTGTGAATACTTCTGTTGCAGACTGTCAGCGATGCAGTGTCTTTCACAGTGTTTATACAATTTGTGAACTCCATCATGAAGTGGTAGCACATTTTACAAAATAGAGAGTACCACTAAACCACAATCTAGTGGAAGTGTCAACTACAGACAGAAGCAGCTGTTTGTGCTGTAATGTCTAGGACCCCAGGGGAGTTTGAAATGGCTGTTTCTTATGAAACACCTACCATACATGACAGGCCAGCACAATGGCTAGAAGTAACAGAAAATGCCCACATCCCAAGCAGTGTATTAAAGCTATGCAAATCAGACCACCAGTCATGTTTCACTTTAGCATGCATGTGAGAAAATGAAGGAGCAAAAGACTGTTTGACTACAAAGAGGTGGTTCACAGTGAAAATAACCATATGGTAATTTTCCAGCATGATGGAGTGCCACAACTTAGCGTTTGAAGTCCATGTTTTCCTAAACATTGTTAAGTGGACCCAATGCTTGGTGTCCAAATTCATAAGACCTCACATTACCCAAACTCTTATGTGTGGGATTCAGGAAGAATAATGTATCTACTTAGAAAGCCAGACATCTGTGCCCTCTGACAATGCAATGCATTCTTTCCAAAAATTTTTATTATATCTAGTAAGGGAAATGATTTTTTTTCATGGCATGACAGCCTCTATTGGGCAAGGGCCTTCCCATTGCACAGGCTTCGCGATCATAATCGTTTACACAAATCATGCTTAGTAGGACTCCTCTGGACAAGCGATCAGCCCAACGCACTACACTACACTCACAAGAGACAGACATCCATGCCCCCAGTGGGATTCAAACTTGCAATCCCAGTAAGCGAGTGGATGCAGACTCATGCCTTAGACTGCGTGACCACTTGGATCAATGAGGGAATGACTACCTAGTTTTACTGTTTAAATTAAATTTGGACAACTATGCTGCAATTAGTTTATTAAACTATCAGATACAACATAAAAGCATTTCAATTGTGACAGTGTCTCATGTTCGCATACACCTACTTTTGTATCTGTAATTTTGAATTTTTGGATTTAGTTCTCACAGTGCTGGAATACATAGGAATTAAATAGCACAACAAAGAGTTGATACTTGTAAAATGAGAATTTCAAAATACTTGTGAACCTAACTGGCTGCTGCTATGGGAAATACATTTCAAAACATGCCCAATGAGAACACTTCACAGCTGTGTTTACATGACATAAAAATATAGATTTTGAACTAGTAATATTACCCTTGGTGTTAATACAGAGGTGAATGTATTTTAACTGCTATCCATCCAGAGCATTCAAAGCCTCCATCTTATTAACATTACACACTTTCTGTGAAGCGTTTCAGGATACATGGCCTACCTGTAAGCAAATCAGTAGATGTAGCAGCTTCAGGCGCAGTGCTCAACTGCTGCATGCGATGTTAGTAAAAGCCATCCGACGTGCAATTTTATCTTTGTGCCAAACCGGGATTGTATGCAAGGTAACAGAAGTAAATCTGGAACTCATTTCCTTATACATCCATGTCCTCCACCTCACCTCAATTAGTCTAAATTACTACAGGCATTTCTGTATTCATCCCAGTATAAAATGCATACATGAATGGTATTATCAAAGGCATGCCAGTGCAATTACTTTTGGTCAAGTTTGGCTCCATATTTCACATGATTACATTCAAAGATCACAAGGGGGCTGATGGTAGGGAAGAGGAATTATAGGTTAATAAGTTACAGATAAGAGTACTGTACTGCAGAAGTAAATGTGAACATTTTGAAAGAATGGCAGAAAACCTTATCCCAAAGAGAGCATGCATTATGTTCCAAAAGCCCAAAAAATTGTTGTGCATTTGACATGCTTTTCTTCAGTCTCATCAAGGAATGGGGTTTCCAGTACAGTAACCATTGCTTAGTTTCTAAGTCATAATCACAGCCCATGTTACATCACTTGAAAGTTATAGTTTAAAGAATTCTCATTAGATTATGTACATTAAGAATGTCATAAGTCACAAATGTCATTCTGCTCTCAAGTTAGCTGATGTGGAACAAACAGGCTGCAACACCAGCATATCCAGTTTTTTTTGGGTTTGACATGTGATAGAAATTCTTAATTTAGCCAGTCCTCTTTGTCATGTCATGCTACTGACTGTCTCTATTGGCTGCAGGGTCCCCAGCATGTTTGTCACTATGGTGGACATTTGGCCCTCTTTAGAACAGTGTGACCATTCAAAAACTTGTGCTTGGCTTACTGTTGCACCTCCAAATGTAATCTGCATAACTGACAGTTTGGTCACCATATTTCTGATCTTGCAAAGCTGGGTACCCACATCCTATATTCTAAGGCATGTGACACAAGTGTATCGACAGTGACTGCCAAGTGATGCAGTGAGTTGAGCTACAATTATGCCTGAGACATGCACCAAAATTGTAAGCACATTTTAGTGTGGTTGGTGTGACTGAACTGAGATATGGAATCAGCTTCTTTGCATTGTAATCAGACCTTGTAAAACTTTAATTCATGCAGATCAAGAACAGAATGATTGTCTATTGGAGATTTAGTGATTAATGTTTTCCACATTAAGTAAACACATAACTGTACACAAAAAGGGCAACAAATTTCAGTTTCCTTTGTGGACACTGGTAGGGTACATAGCATTAGTGGTTTGTGGGACTTCCTTATAGTAAAGCTGGGAGTAGGATTATTATACGATTAATCAGAAGGGGTTAATTCAATGTTTCATGTTATTTATTTTTAAGCTATGATGAAACACAGCATATCTTTAAAAGTTTTGTTAAAAACATTCCTAAGTATAAATTATAAAAATATCATTCAGTAGTTTATTACTTCATTTACCATCTTAACTATATATGATGTCCATTCTCCCTTCTTTATGATTGGTAAATTTATCAGTCACTTTATCATTTAAGTTAATATTCTCAATAATTACTCTTTCCACACTTAACATGGCCAAAGCAGGAAGATGGTCTTGTGATACTTTGCTCCTTAAAAATGTCTTCACTCTTTTCAGACAAGAGAAGCAAAGTCCTTGAGGCAATGTGAAACTCTTGTCTTTTATATAAGACAGTTCAGTGGTTTGCCATTCTTTTCACAGGAAAGGGTAGGCCTCAATAGTTTCATCAAGTTTAGTGGAAGGAAGGCAACAGTCATTTGTAATTTCTGGGAAGAAGGCGGGCTTAACATGTTCTCTGCTCATATGTGCTGAGTGAAAGCAAAGTTCTCTTTTGCCTGACAGATAATAGTATTGCACCCTTCTTTTGCAGAGACAAGATTTTGAGTACTTTCTTTCCTTATTTGTTGATGGAGGGTTTTCTTCTTGATGAGCGGCTGAGGGAATTTTGTTTCTCTTTGTGGCGATCGCCTCAAGAAATTCATTCACTGCATTATAATGCTAGTGGAGTAAGCACTGTGACACTTTAGCTGGTTATATAAGACACTGACATAAGGCATGATGTAATGAAAAAATGTTAGCCAAAAGTTGAAGTCTTTGTCATTCACTGTGTGTGGAAGTCCTGTGGCTGCTTGTACTGTTGCCTGATTCCTGTCAATTTGAAGCTTTTCAGAACATTCTTTGAGAGTTTCTTTATTTTCATAAACAGCAGAAACCAGTCTGTTACTAAAATTCCACGTAGTGTTTGATCCTCGAGGAATGCATTTTGAAACACTATCCAGTACAGCTAATCATGAAGGTGGCTTAGCAAAAAAAAAAAGAAAAAAAAAGTATTGCAGCAATACTACTGAAAAAAATGTGAGCTTGTGGATTCTGTGATGCCCTTTCCGTAGTGAAATTAAATTTATGTGCATACTGGTATGACTGTTTAATGATTGTATGCACACCTTTCTCACCGTGCATCAAGGCTGCACCATCATAATTTTGAGCTATTAGTCTGTCACTATCACCATTCAAAAGTACACTTAATTGCTCTAAAATACACTCTGCTGGTCCTTTAGCATTGTGAGCTTTTGAATTAAAGAATTCCCAGAATCTTTCATGCACAGTACCTTCTACTTCCTGACTGAAAACAGTAACTTGCTGTGTATGCTCTGAAATGTCACTTGTGTCATTTAACATTAGACAGGAATTTGGCTTGTTTAATTTCAGTACACATTTAACCCTAAAACATCTTGAGGATACAGTCTAAAAGTTCATTTTGGATAATCTTGGAGGTTCTAATACCTGAGAATTTCAAGAAATGGGTTTTGCAGGATTCATCCAACTTTCCAGCATATTCCAACAATCCTTTAAAAAAGCCAAGATTTGGCAATTGCACAGTCTTGTCATGACCGCACAGGGGGAGCTCCAGTTCATCACGAAACTTTGTACAGTCAATTTTTGAGAGGGTTTCTAGGTTGATTTTCACTTTCTTGTTGTATTTGTTTATTTGTTGTCTGTAATCCTTGCTTAGCTGTAATGCAATGTTTATTGTCCCTAATACAGCTAGATGAATCTTGTTTCTTAGGTGTTGTGCAGAATCCTCATGCCTTTTCACCTACATGTTTTAAATCTGTCACTCCAGTTTCCTTCTAAGCTGTGTCACCTCTAAACATTGAACACAGGAAGCAAAATAGAGTGTTTCTTTCAGCACAGCCACTCAACCACTTATGTTGAACATATATATAGCTGGGTTACATTTTCTCATTTAAGTTTATTTTCTACTTGCAGATGATTGAGTAATGATGATTTCATGACCTAAATTCTTAATTTCAGTCTTTTCAGCAAGAGTTAATTGCAAAAAATTGATGCCCTGTAAATACTTTGCACTGTGCTTCATGTTTACCTTAAAACTGCAAATACTAAAATTAGAACTAAAAAATATAGCTTTGAAAACAGGTAGGTAAAGAAGATTACCAAAATGCCAATGCTGAAATGTCAGAAAAGAAAACAGATATATGACATCCTTGAAATACTCTGGTCTGCACCAACTTCAGCCCTTATGGGCAAGCTGCCCCTGGTAAATGGCCTGATATATGGTTAATACATTTTTTCCCCACAGTTAAATACTCTTGCTCTCACACACCTTGAATGTTCAGAATCAAATGTTACATACCACATCTAATTATTCTGGACTTAAGTTCCAAATAAAATTTTACTATGATCAGGAATGTACCCCAAAAATATAAATTATGTTTCACTAAAATACTATTGCCTACACTATGTTAAACCACTTCTTCGCCTTTCTACACCGTAACATAATTTGTTAGCTTCTTGAGAAATAGTGAAGCTACATCACTTTATAATTCCAGTTAGAAAGTGTATACAAAAGTAGTCATGCTGATGTTATTTGGGCAAGACATTTTGAGAACATTCTGCCATTAAGAAATACTAACTGGGCAGTTGAACTGAATTGCAAGTGTCTGTAATGTGTCTCCTGGTTGAACCTCTCTCTCCAAAAACGTCTCTTGTTTACACACTTTCAGATGTTCCTCATCACTGCTGTCACCGTCTCCATCACTGTTGTTGCTGGAGAATATATATCTATTGCCTTCCAAATGGCCTCGACGATACAACTTGTGCCTGCAAGATCAAACAGGCGGTCACAAGTCTGACAACTATAACGTACATCCTTCACGAAAATACTCAAGAGCACATAAACGCTATGCAACAAACACAGCCACAGACATCGGACGTGTAATCCATGTTGAAAATGGAACACGTTTGTTTCTAACTTCTGCCACACTTAAAACTGTCCGAGGTGTCAGTAAACCACTGCATACTAATTGGTACTACTAGGGCGCGAACCATTGTCCGCATTTTACTGATATATTACACTTGTAAATCTAATATAAGTTGGGGGGAGGTGGGGTGGGAAATCCATGGCGAGTTAATACGTGATGCACAACTTAGTGCCTTATCAGTTCAGCATGTGATAAACATGTTAAATTAAATTTCATGTATTATGTACAACGTTACCAAACATCATTCAACTGTCATCATATTCGATTCATTATACATTACAGAGCATATCATAATCCTAAAAATATGTTGGGAATATCCGTGGCAGGTACCATCCTATTCACACCTTTGTGTGTTCTGCTGCATGTCTACGTTAAGCTTCTTTCATAAAACGTGGTTTTGTCTCAATGGTGCATACTAAAGTTGCAAAGAACACATCTTCACAAATTAATACACAACACAGTTGCTTCTTATAACACACAACTACGCAACTTTCACATGGTATAAGCGTTCATCATTAACACACTTAACCACACATCTTACGGGCAGCGATCCATGGCTATTGGATATTTCGAAACCGTTCCTTGAATGGCAGCAGAGGGAAAATGGAAGAACTTAGCCGATGTAGTGGTTATTGACATAAGAAAAGAATGTAAGGAGATTAAAAATACGAGACGTTACTTTCTTGTTGCCTCTTGTAATATAATACATAATAAAAATATAGCAATCAAATACACGCATTAATCATTTTGTGTGACGAGTCATGAAATGCAATGTATTTATTGAGCTGTGGTTCATTCTTTGCTTGAATCCGTACCCGTGTTATACCAGTTTCGTGTTTAGCACAAATTACTTAATGTGTTAGCGTCTTTTTGTGAACCACAGAACGGTAGTAGTAACGGAATTCCTAAGTTTGCTAATTAATATGGGGCCGAATACCATTGTGCCAGTCCTGACTGTGGCTTTATGACCGAATCACGAGGGCTAAATTCTGTGCTGTTCTATCAGCAGCTATGAAGGAATTCAGTAGTAAATTTTCGGTATCTTGCATACACTGGTGTCAACTTATGCGCGACCCTGAGGGGCGAGGGGAGACCGAATATGTTTACTGCATAATCAATGTTGCGTAGCCGTAAAGTAATTTCGCAGCTTTGATCTCTAACATTGTACCCAAATTTGTGCAAAAGAAGGCTTGAAACATATAGGGGAAAGAATCCTGGAAAAGAAGTACTGAAAACGGTCTGGCCCATGAACAAAGAACAGTTGGATGATGCATAAAAGTTTTATAGACAGAACACTCAAAATATCGAGAAGGCTGTGATATCATAGTTGGTCTTTTGTGTTTGAATATGTTGTCAGGTAGAGGAATGACATTTGTATCTTGGATTACAGTAATGTGTATTTAAATATGGCACAAATGCCAAGTTTACAAAACGTTCAGTCGGAAGGAAAGGATGTTCAACTGTTTCGTGTTCGGATGAGAGGCATTTTCGAAAAGGTTACAGCTGGCATAAGGTAAGAAAGGTTATGAGGGCTTGTCAAGCTCTTCGGAATCTATCAGGTATAATTATACTGTTGCTATAGGGATAATAATGCATTCATTTTACGATTATGAATGCGAAAAAATGCACCTTAATGTGACACTGATTTCAGGTTAAAGCGTAAATCGGTACAGGGACGTGACTACAGTCTGGAGGGCAGGTGTAAGAGATTCTGTAATTATCGCAAGCTTCCAGAGTGACTGTTGGCCCATCAAATGATTACCAGTATACTTTGGGGGGGAGAGAACTGATCCCCATTTCCATCTGGTGCCGAAATTAAAAACATATGGTGCTTAATATTCACCATCATTTGAGAATCGCGGTGTGGTAATTAATTAAGCACAGGGACACCTTCACCTTTGTGCCTGTTTTTACTGTGTATGTTTTTACTGACTAGTAAGGAGGTATCATGTGAAAATAAGTGGTAGAGTCAGGATGTATTAAATTTAATAATATATGCAGCAGTTGTCAGACATTGGATGAACCAGCTAACTTTGTTTTACAGTGGTTGATTTTAATATTGTTTTCACATTGTGTTTGGATGATCATGTGATAGTCACCTCAAATTAATGTTGGAATCCATGTGAGTGTGTTGAGGATAATATTTCAACACAAGGGAGAAGAAGTGACAGGAGGCTGGTGAAAATTTTATCATGAGGAGTTTATGATCTATAACCATATTCAGATACTATTAGGGAGATCATGTTAAGGAGACTGAGATGGGTGGGGCATGTGATATGCATGTGGGCAGTGAAATATTCATACAGAACTTCAAATTGAAAACCTGAAAGGAGATTAACACCTTTTTGACCTAGCTGTGGATGGGAGAATAATATTAAAATAGAGCTAAACAAACAGAACATGAGGGTGTGGACTGTATTTGTTTGGCTGAGTATAGTGATCAGTGGTGGTCTGTTGTGAATTTAATAGTGAACTGTCATATTCCATAAATGGTGGCAAATGTCTGAACCAGCTGAGCTACGTTATGGTGATGGGTAGTGATAATGACATGCTGTAGTTAGCAGATGAACTCTTAAAATATGGAAGAGTCCTGGTGCTGTGATATTTTTGTTTCATTACTTCTGCTGCATCAGAGATAATGGCAAGTAACAATTAGGCCATGACTTGGGCAAATTTGTGGTATTTGATCAAATTGCACTTGTCCCGGCCTGATGGTTCTTGTTTCTTTCAATCAGCAGCACAGCTGTGTTGACAGGAATAGTACGCATTTCTTATACAATTTCTGTTATGTGAATGTCATGAAATTTAATGCGGTAAGATCAGGAATGAGATGGTATAAAGTCTGACCAAGATTATATTTTATAGAGCTTTGGTTACCAAACTTTATTCTTGTCCTGGACCACTTGAAAGTTGTTGATGGTCTGAGCAGACAACTTAATGATTTTTCTGCATGCCATTTTAACAATTGTAATGCTGTGTTACAGAAGCTAGACGCGGCTAGAGCTTTTAAAAATAATACGAAATCTATAGTTTGATGCTACAAAATAAGCGCAGACCAAACAAATGGAAAACACACACTAGAATTAAAATTGCTATAGCTATTTAAGGTAATGGATGTGCATGTTTTACAGACCACCTGCATGAAAAGGACCACACTTTGGAAACTTTATTCTAGAGTAGTCTTGAGTTAATGAGTATAAATCATGATCCATGGATTTCTTGTAATGTGGCACACTGTTTACACTTTATTTTTATCTTAAAATATTATCTGTGTAAGCTAATGTCTAGTTTTCTAACACAGAGTTGGTTCTGGTGGGTGCTGTGAAGCTGTAAGTGTTGTGTCCCATGTGACTGGTCTGTTACAGAATGGTCTAAGGTTTTGGATACCTGTAAAATAAAACTGGGCAATATTGGGTGGCACCACTTGATAACATTTGATTGTTATGGTGGTAGAGTCTCATTCACAGAAAATTAGTTCCTACTAGAGTTGGATATGTGTTTGATGAAGAGTGTTGAGTGAAGTGGCTGCCAGAAGACTGCCCAGCAATTGAGATTCATGGATGCTCTTATCTCTAGCATAAGCAGACTACAAGTTGATTGATCAGTTGGAACATTGAAGTATTCATGAAATGCGAGATTTGAGGTTCTCACAGTGATGTTGATGAAGATTTAAGTCTTTTGAGATGCTTTACCATGTTGACTGTACTTGCTTGACTGCCGTCCTTCAGAATGTTGATAGCTGTTTACCTGTCACCAAGGTGTAATTTCCAAGAAGAGTGGGGTTTGTTTATGATCTGTTTTCAGGTGTCTGTGGTTGTAACTTTTCTCCCTTTAACCCAAAGTGTACCAGTAAGTTGATCTGATTGTGTTTGTCATCCATTTTATGAAACTTGTAGATTTTTGTGTTGGACGTAGAGAAGTTGTTTGCTTCATGCCTCCCTGTTTTATCTGTACTGGCCTTATGGCCTCTACATACCAAGCCAAGGATGTGAAATCCATTTCTGAGATGGGACTACCCGTAAGGTGGATTGTGTTATCAGTAACAGTGAGATTGCAAGAGTGATGGTTGGCAGAGGGAACCTAGAACTTAACCTGATTCTGAACCATGGGGAGAGGAGAGGCATTCTGTAGGTTTTATCTGCAGTAGAGGTTAAGCATCCAGTCTATGCACAGAAAAATCAAAATTTAGTTTTGATCATGGAGCAGATGCAGAACCCTGTGAATGAAAGTCCATTGCCTTACGTGGACACTTCCAGTTTCTGGACTCATAAAAGTTGTAATATATTTTCCTGTTTTTAGTACAGAGAGGTTCGAAGAGTTACATGGTGCAGTGCTTCAGGGAAATCACAGACTTGCAAGGCATCTGCACAAAATATGGCAGGCTGCTGCACTGGATGGCATGGTACAGGAGCTGGATGAAATTATCATTGAGGAGAATCTTGATAAAAAGCTAAAAGAGCGAGCAAGAATTATTGAAGAATGTCAAGAAGACAAAAGTACAATAGCATGGTAATTTAACTTTCTGTTCTAGTACTCAGGCAAGTGTGTAATTTAGATGTTAGTGTTATGGCACTCAAATTGGGCTCTATCTGTGGTTAAAATACATCATTCTGAGAATACACGGTTTTGTAGACCATCTCTCTCTCTCTCTCTCTTTTTTTTGGTCCATTCTCAGAAAAAAGGGAGGGGAAATCCCTGCATTGTTGGGGCTGTTAGGGAAAGCTAATGTTCATCAGTAGGCACAGAAACAAACAGAAGCAATCCAAATGGATGTATATACGAGAGCAATTCAAATAGTAAGGTTCTGTATTTTATTCCCACTGAAAGGGTTTCTACATTGAGTTGGCAAGCGTGTGTTCAGTTAGTACATATATTCAGCACCAGACAGCAGTAACAGTCAGCACCTCAGATGATGGGAACAGACACAGCAGTGGTTGCCAGATGGAAAATGTACTGGAAGAGAGGACAAAAGAAGTGTGTTCTGTCATTTGTTTTTATGGGCAAAAATTTCCACCTGTTGAAAACCATCATGAGCTGGTGACAGTGTATGGTGATAATGTGATGGCAGTACAGCATGTGCTGCAGGAAGTTTGACAGTGGTTGGATGAATGTGAAGGATGAACAATGGAGTGATTGGCCCTCCATGCCTGCTGATCCCGTTCAGGATATTGATACAGAATTGCAAGCAGTCATGTGAGTATTGCTCAGTTGGAATTAAAGTTTAATATTTCGTGAGGCACCATTTGGGACATTGTTCATGAACATGTCGGCTACAGGAAACTTTGCTCCAGCTGGGTTCCTCGTTGTTTGACTGATGAACACTGAAGACACACATGGGGTCATCCCTGATGCTTCTTCAACATTTTGAAGGGTATGGTGTAGCATTCTTATACAGAATTTTTACAGGAGATGAGACTTGGGTCTTCTGTTACACCCTTGAGAGCAAGCTGAATTGATGATGTGGAAGCATCCTCACCTTCCAGTCAAAAATAAGTTCAAGACAGTGCAGTCTCCAGGGAAAGTGATGGCCATGTTTTCTGGGATGTGTATAGAGTTATGCTGGTTGATTACACACCTCCTGGTTCAACAATAAATGCATCTGCTTGTCAGGAAACTCTAAAGAAACTCAAAGAGTCTGTTTGGAAAAACAGACCAGGATTGTTGACCACAGGGTTTCTTTTGCATGATAGTGCTCGACCTCAGAGTGCTGCCACAACTGTGAATCTTTTGAACACCTGGGGCTGGGAAATTGTTCCACATCCACCATACAGTCCTGATCTGGTTCCATCAGATTTCCATTTGTTCCCAAAGATGAAAAGCACCTCAGAGGTCAGTGATTCCACTCCAGTGAAGATGTTCAAAATGAAGACAAGAAATGGTTACATGCCCAGGGCCCCCTTTTTTTATATGAAGGAATTGGCAAATTGATATATCACTGTACTAAGTGTCTAAATAGACTTGGTGACTTGTGTGGAGAAATAAAGCTAATACACAGCCTGACAATTATATAATGAGACTGATTTTGTTTTGACCAAGACAGAAGTGCTATCTATGAAGCAATGCATGCCATCCATGTGACCAACCTTCATCTGTAATCTGGCAACACCGCAATGCCCCACGCCGAGCATGACGGGAAATACGGCGCCATGTTGTGCAGGTAGTGAGAGGACGTGGTCACAGTAGTGGCATGGAGCAGAGAGCGAACATTAAATTCTGTTTTAAACTCGGGAAAACTGCAGCAGAGGCTGTGGAATTGATGAGACAAGTGTACAGGGATAATTGTTTATCTCGTGCACAGATATTCAGGTGGTATGCACGATTCAAAAGTGGTGTGGAAACGATTGAAGATGAAGCCAGGCCTGGGTGTCAATTTTCTATTCATAACGAGGGACTCATTGCAAAAGTGAGAAAACGAATACAAGAAGAACATTGTGTGACTGTGAGAATGGTGGCTGATGAGCTTGGTGTTAACAGGGAGACAATTCGTCAAATCTTAGTGGAAGACTTGGGCAAGAGAAAGGTCGCTTCCCAGTTTGTGCCACATGCATTGTCTGATGATCAAAGACACGAACGTGTTCAGTACGAAAAAGACATCATTAAAACGGTTCGTAGAAATAAAAATTTCTTGAATTCGATTTAGCAGAGGATGAAACTTGGTGTTTTCGCTATGATCCCACAACTAAACACCAAAGTGCTGAATGGAAGTCACCAGCATCACCAAAAGACAAAAAAGTTTTTCTTCAGAAGTCAAAAGTGAAGACAATGCTTGTGTGTTTCTACAACAGCAAAGGAATTATTCACCCCGAGTTTGTCCCTGAGGGACAAACTGTCACTGGAAGTTTTTATTTGAGTGTTCTGGTACACCTATGGAAGAGGATTCGCTGTGTCCGGCCCGAGTACTCAGCATCAGGCAGTTGGTTTCTTCTTCATGACAATGCACTGGTTCACCGGGCAGTTGCTGTACAAGAATTTTTAACCCGAAAACAAGTGTGCATGTTCCATCATCCGCCCTACTCCCCTGATTTATCCCCTTGTGATTATTTTCTGTTCCCCAAACTGAAGTTACCATTGAAAGGACGCTTGTTTGAAGATGTTCAAGACATCCAAGCAGCTGTGACATCGAGTCTTCGGGCCATACCACAAGAAGATGTGCAGAGGTCCTTCCAGTCTTTGCTAGATCATGTCATTCGCTGTATCGATGCAGAAGGGATGTACTTTGAATAAAATACAGATAGTACTCAAGTCTTTTGTTCCAGTTTTATTCTATAACCTCAGTCTCATTACATAATTGTCAGACTGTGTATGAGAGTGTATCTTTACCTCATGAGTTGCTCTGTATATTGTTATTTTATTTAAATAAAAATAAGAAACCTACTTTTTGGACTACATACATACAGAAGACCCATCATCAATACTGACAGAGAGTGAAATACCCAATGTGCCAAAAGTTGATGTGGGTCAAACATTCCAATCAATTGAATCAACTTGGAGATAGGATTATTTTGCATGGAACTGAGACCAATTCAGAAAGATGGAAATGTGCAAGTGAAAGCGTCACTTAGAACAGTTCAGGAATGTGGAAATAAAACTGGAAGAAATGCATGAAGTTCTGTATGCCTTCTGATGGAGGACCAGATAGAGATCAGGATGGAGATTGCTACCAGACTCTTTGAATGATCTCTGCAAGAAGCAGACCTCCTATTAAAGATTATTGCTGGGGCTGAATCTTGGGTCTTCACCTACAATCCTAACTCAGAAGTTAGTCAGCTGAAAGGCCATCGAGAACATCCTCCTGAAATAGAATGTCACAAGTAACAAAATCTCAGTAGACAGTTATACGAATCGTTTTTTAAAAAACTTATGTATGGTAAAGAAGATTTTGGTCCTGTAGGACAAATAGTGAATTCCCCTCCTTATATCAAAGCCCTGAAGCATTTAAAGGATACCACTGTGTGAAGTAGGCCAAAAAAATGGACAAACAATTAGATCTTGCATAATGATGAGGCACTGTGTCAAACCTTGCTTGCGGTGCAGTAGGTTTCGGTGAATGCTGAAATTCCAATTGTCCCCTAGCTGTTGTGTTTACCAGGTTTCATTTTGTTTGACTTTCGGCTCTTCCTGAGACTCAGGTTTGGGCTCAGAGTACATTGTTGGGCTTTTGTAGAAAAAGTTCAGCAGAACATGACAGCAGGTACACAGCCATATGAAAAGAGGGCTTCCAGTGGTGCTTCCACCAATAGCAGGAGTGATGGAGCAGTAGGGCATTAGTTTGAAGGTGATTAGGTAGTTTATATTTATATATACCCTATATATATCTATATGTCTTTTTACTATAAATTATGCTTGTATTCTGCAAACATTTTGGTCCTACCATGTACATCATCATTCCAAGTTGTAAGTAGCCTGCTTCCTTCTGGATGATGGATAACCACATTAAGGAAATTGGAAGAAGCAGAGTAGTTGGCTTGTGTAAGTATATAACAGGTGCCTGCCTTTTTGCTTGATAAAAGAGAATGAGCCCATCTCAAAAGCATTGTTTTCTTACATTGTATTTTAATGAGAGTGGGCCAAGTCTGACTGTAGTGTCATAGTAATAACAGTAGTAAGAACACAGTCTTTAAACTTAGAACAGTGTAATGTAGATGCTTTCTCCTCAAAATTTGCCTACTGACATCTTTCACATAGTATGATTCATGTAATTAATTAATTTAGTTGCCAAAGTGACTAGGAAGTTCAGTTGATACTTGAGGCCTGGTTTCAGATAATTTGTTTGTTTCTTTTTATAGTTTATATAATAATGCCACACTTCTTCCTCCCTTTCCTCCATCTTATTAACTCCAATATTATTTAGAGGAGAATTGAAATTAATAAGAGATTTTATTTCTAGAGTGAAAGTAGAAGTGTCAAAAAGAAAGAAAGTGGAGTACAGAAAGCTGTATATGTCTATTGTAATCAAACAGCAGGCTTTGAACTTGTGAATGGATATTGGGAAATATGCTTGGAGAATTCTGTGTGGACGTTACTGATCATGTCATTGTCTTGCTTTTTGGTGTCATATAGGAGACCACCTGGGAAGCCAACAGAACAAGTCAGATCATTTGACATGCAAGAGAAGATTAAAAGAAAAAAACAGTTAGAAGCTTTTGTGAAGTCTGAGGAAGCTGAGTTGGAGCAACTGAGAAGAGAAGTGTCAAATGGGCGTACGCATATTCAGGATCTTGACAGAGTTTTAGACACACAAGTAAACAAGCTCCTCTCTGTTTATATGAGGGAGAAACAATACCAAGCAGAACTGCAAAGTCACTTGGATCAGCTAACAAAAGAAGTGCAGTGAAATATTGTTGATCAGTTTAGCGTACCTGTATTTACTTCACTGCTTATGGTAACAGCTGAATTATTTCAACTTAAACGATGAAGAGAATGCAGTGCATTACAGTAGAGTAGTTAATGGTTGAGCTGTAGTGGTCCCACCCTATGCACAGAAGACCTAAGACACTTGCAAGTAGTGTCTGTCTTCATAATATTAAATTATTGCTTTGATATGTATGTCTTTTTCCACAAAATGCTTGCATTTCTTTCAGAATAGATTGTGAACCCTGAAGTAGGGTAAACCTTATATTGAGCGTACTTCAAATGAAACATGGGTTTCATGTATATGAAATTTAAAACCCATATGGAAGTTTTACTTTATCAGTTCTATTTTTTTCACTGTCTTCATTTTTTATTAACCTTTCAATGACCTGTGTTTGCATGTTAAAGTGCATGTAAAAGAATACCGCTAGAAATTTCGTTTAAGTATTTAGGCAACAGGGATACTAAACTGCATTTTTAAGACATGCTGCTTAATGTCTGTTTTATCTTCCTCAAAATGCCATTAATTTCTTAATATTATCTTTTTACATTCAAATAATACTCATGTTTTTCATAAGCCATGCACTAAAATGTAAAATTGCAAGATAAAAGGTCATGAATTGAATGGTTTCAGGTTTTCTCTGAGTTTAATCAGCTATTAATTTCTTCATTAATATAGTTTTGATGTGTTACTGTCATTCCCAAGTACAGTGTGGTAGCGTTGTATTTGAGGGATGCATTCATGAAGAACATGCATAATTCAAATCTAATTTTCCCACAAGACTAAACGTAATATAGGGGGGGTGCAACTGCAGTCTTGGAGTGCAAGCACTACAACTACTGAAACATATTTTTACTGGTAAACATGCTTTCTAAGCACACTGTAAATAAATGTGCAATAAAAGTTAATGTATTGACAATTTTCTTAATTAATGTAGTACACTACTTGGAAAAAATTGGCAAAAAATCATATTCTGACAACCGTGAAGGGACAGGATATGCAACGGATGCCTAGTTAGGATGTGCTGTATCCCACTTGTTGTTGAAGGCTAGACTGATTCTATTGAATTTCTTTTGCTGCAGAAAGAATCTAATGTAGATTTTTTCTTCCTTTTTTGTACGATGATTTCTTGGTATGCAGATACACATTTGATCATCTGCCGAACCACCAAGGAACTTCAATCCATGTTTGGATTGTGTTGGTCAAAAATGGCAATAACTGTAGAAATGTGCCTATGCCACTTGCTTCATTGTCAGTTGATGTGCTGGTGGCTCAGGCTCATATGCTGCCTTTGTTTTTATAATTACTGCAAGTCTTCATTTGCAAATGCTTAGGCATGCAACTCGAGCCATGAAAGTTTGATGATATTAATTATTCTTGATGAGTTTTTAAATTTTTTTTGACTCACATTGTTTTGAATTTTGTGCATAAAGAGAGAATTTGTTAATATGCTTTTGCATTACACTATTGCAGATTCACATAAAATGTGTCTGCCCTCTTTTTGAACTCTGTCATATCTGTTTAGATTCCTTTTGCATTTACTGATAGACCTACATCAGCGTAAGTGTCAGATGATACTTTCTTTGTTCTTAGCAGTGTTTGTGTTTTCATCCAATGTTAGTACTAATTCTGCTGGCAGAAAACATGTTGGTAATTATATAGACAAATATAAGCAAACAGTAAAGGCTCTGTGTGAGTCCCTCATATTAGATCATGTCTTTCTGCTAGCCAGTGTTGTTTGTATTGTATGGTCAAAGAGTAATTATGTTGCCTCTGTTTTGTGCTGTGTTCAGATTTTTGTGGTTTGAAAGAGTTAGACCTCTCAGATTCATAGAGGAATATAATCAAAATATTGATAACACTGGTTACCACTGCTGAAGTGGTCAGACAGCTTGAACCACATTTGTCAACCACACTTATTCTGCTACTTCTATACATTTCTGCCCTTACATGTATCTTTCTTTGAATAACACAGTTTTACTCCATTTTGTGCAAACATTCAACTAAAAGTAGGTCATAGGTAGTGCAAACACATTATTACTGCACTCTTCTGTGAATGCTTATATAAGGTATGCAGTTTATACATACACAGTATAGAATGGCATGTGCTGTCAAAAATCTTGATATCTGGGAATCGTAGGTGGAGTTGAAAGTTCTGGATTGATTTGTTAAGTGTGTTTATGGCTACTGATAAGCAGACCTATTGTGATGTTACATGTGTCAAACTGATGTGGGAGTAGAACCAATTCTGAAGACATTGTGTAGGAAGAATGTGCTTCAGTCAGTGAAACATAGTCCGGCCTCTTACATGAAACTGCACTACTGTAGGAGTGCAGAACATGAAATCTGCTGCAGATGTCAGAAATGTATTGCACTGATCTGTGTAGTATAAATAGATCTATGTAACTTAACTGGTTAGAAATGGATTTATATCAAAGTTTTATTTATTCATGAACTGATGCACTAGTGAGTTGTCTTAAAATATTATATTAACATTTGCATTAAAACAACTCCGACAATGTTCGGTTTTACAGTTACACCATCATCAGGGAACGCATTAATTTGTGCTTGTTAAAGTTACAGTTGTTAAAATAGTCCATTAAAATACATCGGTGTGTGATTAATACGGTGGTGGTGTAGCTGCATATACGTATATGCATATGTGTCATAAATTTTGTCTTTTTTTTTCATTTATTTCTAATCCCATCTTATTTGTTTTTTTGATCAATGATGTAAATACTTCTTCAATATTTTGTAGTCTTCTTCCCGTAATAACCACATCATCAGCATATGCCGTAATTTGATTACATTTGTCAAATATGGTTCCCTGTATTTCTACTTTAGATCTTGTACTTGCAGTTTCCAACACTATATTCAACAGCAAAGGAGTAACTGCATCTCCTTGTCTCAAACCTTTGTTAACTTTAAATTCAGAGGATAAATGTTAACCACTTTTAATCTTAACATATATTTCATTATCTAAAATTCTGCACAATTACACATTTTTTTGGGGGGGATATGCATTTTATGCATTTCACTGCCTATTTCATATGCTGCTTGAAAATCAATAAATAGATGATTTACATCTGTATTCAGTTCCCAACATTTTTTCAGCATTTTTCTCATAGTAAAAATTTGATCAACAGTTGATCGTCCCCTTTGGAAGACTCCTTCGCATTCTCCTATTATTTCCTCAGCATATGGTACTAAATTTACATGTAAAATATCTGTGAGAATTTTGTGTGTTGTACATAGCAGTATGACTACTGTGTCATTATCACGTGTCCTTAGGTCCCCTTTCTTATGAGTTGGACATATTTCCACTCACATGGTATCATCTCTTCCTCTCACATTTTTTAAATTAGTTCATAAATGACCTTCTTGATCTT
>Ga0123355_10001778_pt1 | contig 30196 bp, 29 predicted proteins | sample TergutEmb28metaG_3_FD_89872 | JGI IMG/M metagenome (GOLD analysis project Ga0123355, IMG submission 89872) | Embiratermes neotenicus P1 segment gut microbial communities from Petit-Saut dam, French Guiana - Emb289 P1 | ecosystem: Host-associated > Arthropoda: Insects > Digestive system > Gut ... | reverse complement strand
GAAAGATAACTGTCCACAGATATTGCAAAGTATTTCCAGCGTTGCTACAATGTGCAGACAGAGACACATAGTGGACCTTCAGTGTTGCCACTTTTACCTCGCCCAAAAGGACCCATTGGAAGACTTCAAATATACTAGTCACTCGTCCAAAAGTACACAATAGTAGGCTAAAGGTTAAACATCCAAACCCATTTCCTAACCATGCCATACCTCATCACGTCGCCATACACTTGACAGATCTGGTGATGAATCTCACTTGGTAGCACATTCCTAGCATTCACAAAATGAATTACAGAAAGTATTTCACAGTTGGCAGACCCTTCAATTGTCTTAAACATGTTTAACGCACAGGAACAAACATAAACATAAGACGAATTTCACGAAATGGCGTCTGTGGCTTCTCAATTGATAGAGGAAGTCATTGTCTGTGCGCAAATTGAGTCTCGATGCGTGAGAGATATATGCAAACACTACTTTGTGAATAACCTACATAGTTTCGTAATATGTGGACTGCATTTCTTTCTTTCTGAATGGGGACAAATTATGGACTGTTCAAAAAACACTGATGAAGTATAGTGTTTGGTATAAGTGTTTGTAACTTCCAGCTAGGTGTTTCTTATCAAGGTTTCATTAGTGGCTTTAATATGCTCATAGAATGATAAAGAATGCAACACAAAAAATCAGACATGAGTGACCCATGCACTGTGACAATACTTAATCCTTTTCTTGCAGCCCATATTTTCATACACTTAGCAGCCCCACAATGTGAAGAAAGTGTGGCACTGCTGATTCCTTCTGATAGACATGGTTTCATAAGAGATTGATCCATGTGCTGAACCTTTTGTAAAGGGATTCTTAACTGATGTTTACCGCACTACTGTTCTTCCATACTTAAAGCCTCATACATAAGCTGTGAAACAGAGGGAATTTTCCAATGATGAGGATAGCACATACCCACCTTAAAACAGCAATTACCATCGAGACCCTCTGTGACTTCGTCTACAACTAGGTCACAGAGCACGGATAATAAAATGCCCTCTGGAAGGCAGGTGTCTAGGTATCCCTACAGAATGTCTCCTTTGATTGTGGCTGTAATTTTTGTGCCAGCCAGATCCATTGCTAGAATTTGTCTCCAAGTCCATGCCATTAGGAAGTTTTTGTCACATGATGTGCTATCTGAAGCTCCAGCAATATCTAGGAAATCTCATGTGTAACGGCTGGTTTTCCACTGCTTCCAGTATATGTGTAATCACATGTTGCATAACGGTTTCCGTGGACGTCCCTGGTACATAGCCTGACTGTTATAGATATAGGGAAATGTCCCAGTATTTTATCCCTGATGTTAGTGGCTACCACTTTCTTCATAGTTTCCTGCATGAAGGACAGTAGATTATTATGATGATACCCTTTAGCCACAATATAGTTGACCTGCCCAGGTACGGTATAAATGTCATCTTGACCTGCCCCCATGCTGTGGGTGCATTTTCCATTGAGTTACAAGCATAAATTTTCATATAATTTTGATATCATGCAATAGATTTTGACATATTTAGAATATTATGTTTAATTGTTTCAATAATAGCAGTCTGAATTTCAATATGTACAGCCTCCAAAAGGCATTTTAAGTGTCCCCTGCAATGAAAGTCACTTCCTGCTCTGTGATGTGACATTCTCAAAGTATTTTGAAATCATGTGTGCTTTAACTCCCAGGCAATGCCTAAATTTCAGGTTATGAACTCCGTTTTTGTCACTCTTGACACCTAGTTTTTTTAAATTGACTCAAGGTTTTTGTAAAATTTATGGACCCATCCATAGTGTGTACATGTAAAACATTTATTCAGAAAGACCTGTGAAAACATGCTGCCTTTTATAGGGTGTGTTGATTCTGTGCTCAAAATGTTTGATACCTTTAACTTTCCTTAATTGTTGAAGGAACGTTGTAGAATGCATTTCGCATAGCACTGAAAAGTGGGTCATATGTGTAAAACTGATGCTTTATTTGAATAAGTGTTTGTACAAAAAATTGTGGTCATCCAATACACTGCTGTAAATAACAACAGCTCTTCAAATGCAGTGAATATTTATTTAATGTATACATTACCATATAAATAGTTGTTCTTTCTATCATAATACATCTGAATGTTTAACCTTTGTTTCCCGCAGGCTACTCTGAATGAGGAACTTCATATACAGAGTGCTGAATGCAGATATTCCTGTGATATACGTAGGGGTGAGCAGTCACATACATGTGACGTATGTAAGAAGACATTCAGTAAACAGAGCAGTATGATAGCACATCGACGCATACATAGTGGTAAGTGCCCTTATGTTTGTGATGTGTGTCAGAGGGCATTCATTCACAAGTCCCATCTGATAGCACATCAACGCACACATAGTGGTTTGCGCCCTTATATCTGTGATGTGTGTAATAAGGCATTCAGAGAACAGCACGGTCTGATAACGCATAATCGCATACATAGTGGTGAGCGACCTTATAATTGTGAAATATGTAATAAGACATTCAGACATAAGAGCACTTTAATAGGACATCAACGCATGCATAGTGGTGAGCGCCCTTATATTTGTGAAGTGTGTGCTAAGGCATTCAGTGATAGAGGCCATCTGATAACACATCAACGCATTCATAGTGGTGAGCGTCCTTATAATTGTGAAGTATGTAATAAGACATTCGTTAATCGGAGCAGTCTCATAAAACATAAACGGTTGCATAGTGGTTTCCGCCCTTATACCTGTGAAGTGTGTAATAGAACATTCAATGATCAGAGTTGTCTGAAAACACATAAACGCGTACATAGTGGTGAGCGCCCTTATAATTGTGAGGTATGTATCAAGGCATTCAGACATCAGGGCACTCTTATATTACATCAACGCATGCATAGTGGTGACCGCCCCTATATTTGTGAAGTGTGTGGTAAGGCATTCAGTGATCGGGGCCATATGATAACACATAAACGTATTCATAGTGATGAGCGTCCTTATACGTGTCAAGTGTGTAATAAGTCATTCCGTCAACTGAGCAGTCTTAACACACATGAACGCATACATAGAGGTGAGCGCCCTTATAGTTGTGAGGTGTGTAATAAGCAATTCAGGCAACATAGCGGTCTGATGTCACATCAACGCCTACATAGTGGTCAGCGCCCTTATAATTGTAAAATATGTAATAAGGCATTCAGACATCAGAGCACTCTTATAGTACATCAACGCACACATACTGGTGAACGACCTTATAATTGTGAAGTTTGTAATAAGGAATTCAGTAATCGGAGCGCTATTATAACACATCAACGTATACATACTGGTGAGCGGCCCTATACGTGCGAAGTGTGTAACAAGGTATTCAGGCAACAGTGGAGTCTGATAATACATAAACGCACACATACTGGTGAGTGTCCTTATAATTGTCAAGTGTGTAATAAGGCATTCAGAGATCAAAGCACTTTTAAAAAACACGAACGCATACATAGTGGAGAACGCCCTTATTCTTGTGAAGTGTGTAATAAAGCATTCAGTCAACCGCGTAATCTGGTAGCACACAGACGCTTACATAGCGGTGACCGCCCTTATATATGTGAAGTGTGTAGTAAAGCATTCATCAATAGGTACCTTCTAATATCACATCAACGTACACATAGCGGTGAGCGTCCTTATACGTGTGAAGTGTGTAAAAAGGCGTTCAGTCAAATTACCAGTCTTAAGACACACAAACGCATACATAGTGGTGAGCGCCCTTATATTTGTGAAGTGTGTAATAGAACATTCACTCGTCACAGCGATCTTGTAACACATAAACGCTTACATAGTGGTGAGCGCCCTTATGCTTGTGAAGTCTGTAATAAGGCGTTCCGTCTTAAGATTCATCTGGTAAGTCATAAACGCGTACATAGTGGTGAGCGCCCCTATACCTGTGAATTATGTAATAAGGCATTTGCTCAACAAGCAACCCTTATAACACATCAAAGCATTCATAGTAGTGAGCGCCCTTATGTTTGTGATGTGTGTCATAAGGCGTTTAGTCTCCAGATCCGTCTGACAACACATAAACGCATACATAGTGGTGAGCGCCCTCATATTTGTGAAGTGTGTAATAAGTCATTCCGTCGTAAGGATCATTTGGTAACACATAAACGCGTACATAGTGGTGAGCGCCCCTATACCTGTGAAGTGTGTAGTAAGACTTTTGGTGACCAGACCACTCTTGTAAAACATAAACGCATACATAGTGGCGAGCGCCCTTATAGTTGTAAGGTGTGTAATAAAGCATTCCATTTGAACAGCAATCTGAGAACTCATAACCGCATACATAGTGGTGAGCGCCCTTTTACTTGTGAAGTATGTAGTAAAGCATTCCGTCGTAAGAGTCATCTGGTAATACATAAACGCATACATAGTGGTGAGCGCCCCTATACCTGTGATGTGTGTAGTAAGACATTAAGTAACAAGTCCGCTCTTGTAACACATCAACGCATACATAGTGGTGAGCGCCCATATAGTTGTGAAGTGTGTAATAAAGCATTCAGTGTCCAGTGCAGTCTGATAAAACATAAACGCATACATAGTGGTGAGCGCCCTTATACTTGTGAAGTCTGTAATAAGGCATTCAGTCGAAAGAATCATCTTGTAACTCATATACGCATACATAGTGGTGAGCGCCCCTATACCTGTGAAGTGTGTAATAAGACATTCAGTGACTGGAGCAGTCATGTAAGACATCAACGCATACATAGTGGTGAGCGCCCTTATACTTGTGAAGTCTGTAAAAAGAAATTCAGACATAAGGGTCATCTTGTATCACATATGCGCAAACATAGCGCTGAGGACCCCTAACCCTATGAGGTATATCAACCCATTCAGTCAACACGCCACTCTTATGAGACTTCAACACATTAATATTAGTTCCCTTAAATTTGTGATGTGTGTAATAAGGCATTCAGGCTTAAGTTGCTTTTGGCATCACCTCTATACTTGTGTAGTGTTGAGTGTGGATATGTCTGATTACTGTTGTTATGCATTTGGTGAACAAGGTAGTCTGAAATATGTCAAAATTTTTATTGTTGTTTCTTCATATACCTGACGTGTGTAATCATACATGTATATGTGTGTTTGCAAATTGTATGGGAGGAAAGACAATGATGGATTTAGGAGAATTTGCTGAAGTCATTTAGTGTAGTGAATGGAGATGACTACTTGTTAAGAACTTGGTAATGTTTTTTGTCACTCTTTTATCTGATAATTGAATAAAAGTTGCTGAATTGGATCATGAAAACAAACATATGACTTGGGGATTTATTTATACTTGAAAAGTTTATTACAGAGAATGTTAAACAGTACTGTTTGAACTGAGGACATAGTTACACTTAGCTTATGTTAATGTGATGGTGAGCTTTTGTAATTGTGGCGGTGAAGCCCTAGCTTTCATAACATCAAAATGTTCGAGAGCTTTGTGCTATTGTACGACAGTCGTTGAGAAATGGCGTATAAAAAATTTAGTTGGTATTTTAACCCTGCTCTGGTACCATGAAAAAAGTTAAGTGCTATGGAGTCAATATGACCCCATTGTAAAAAAAAACCAGAATATAAACGCATTTTATTACAATGTTCTTTTCCTCCAAATAATATTTCACAACACAGGTTTGTACTCAAATATTGACAAATAGGCACGACTTTGTCTTAGGAACTTTCGAATATATAGAACCAGATAGAGAAATATACAGAAAATGAATTACAAATGCATACATTATTCTACAACACTTCATGTGTGATTTTCTGATTATTTTACATATAGTATCATCTGTAGGTCTAACTTGTACTCCTGGCGTTGGTTGCACAATCTTTTGCTGTGCTCTTAACACACAAAGTTATTGCACTCATTACAGATGAATTTGGGATGAATGTAGCATCTCTTGTGCTGTGCTGAATGACGCTGGGTGGTGCTTGGAGATGGTGAGGGTGCCATTAAGATGCTGCAACTGTGAATGACCTGTTTCACATCTTGCTGTGTTTGCTGTACTTCGAATCTCTGACGTGCATGTGGAATGATCAAAGCAAGGGCCAGTTCCTTCAAGAATTTTTGTCGCTTCTCTTTCTTGTGTTCTCCAGAGTAGGTCACATTTTCAGTGAAAATAACAAATGCGTTCAAGGCAGCGCTGTCAATTATTGCATAAAAGCCTCATTTCCAACGGTTTTTCTTGCCGTGGTGTACAAGCTGTATATTTGAACATGACTGTCCACACAACCCATATACTGGTTGTAAAATACGTTTATTTCTTCTTTTCTATTATCCTCCTCTCTCTTTTTTTGGAATGCATAGTTGACAGGAAGACGACCCTCTTGTTTTTCCTTGGAGCAGCGTACAACAAAGTGAAATTGTTTGCATGGTCAAATGCATATTGAACTGTTCCTTCATCTGCTGTTGCCAAAAAGCTTTGTTCTTTTTCATCGTGCCAACCAAAGTGAGGTCTCGGGATTTCAGCTCCATGGTCAGAGGAACTGACGTGTAATAATTTTCAGAGGTAATGTTTCTGCTTGTTTCCGAAACTGACGGAACCAAATGCAGAACAGCTTGGGTTGGGTCTGGCAATCCCGGTGCAAGAGTGCCAGATCCCGTGTAAATTTTGAAAGAAACCAAGTAGAAGGTTTTGCTATCAGCCAGAACATATAACTTGTTGGCGAATTTACTCGGTTTATTTGGTACGTATTGCTTGAAACTACACATTCCTCTGAATCCATGGAGAGATTCATCAACTTGCAACCAGTTCCTGGAGTGCAGTTTGCTTCACAAGCTACGAGAAATTTGTCGTATATGTTGCGAATAGTTGCCAACTTGTCATCGGCTCTTCGCTGGGCCCTCGTGGTTGAATCGTCAAAACGTAAGCAATAGACAAGAAACAAAAAACGCTTCTGACTTGTCGCTGTTATGCGAATTGGCTTACCAGTACCACTTCCGCCCAAATGCATGCAGTACTTTCTTTGGAACTCTTTATAGCGCCCAAGAGCAGGAGGATACCTATGAGTGCGCGAATTTCTGTCACGCTTTTATTGTCCAGAAATCCAGGTTTGCTTGTGTAACCGGTTTTCACATTCTCAATCTTCTGGTAAGTCCACGTCACAATCTCTGTTATCACGGCATCATCGAAAAATAGCTCAAATGATTTCAAGTTTGTGTCTGCTTGACATTCCCTTTTGGTCCTGGTTTCTCTTTGACAATATTGCACATTGGTGTTCTTCTGACAGCTTTTGGCTTCTGCGAAAACACATCCGTCTTTTCCAAGAATTTTACCACTGTCACCATCTTGCTTCTCTTCTGAATCTGATTCACTTGCTCTTATTTCACTGTATGAATCTGATTCTTATTAGGACTCGGGGTCGCTTTCATCCCAGCTCAAACTATCTTCAATATCGACCTCATGTTCACTATCGATGTCACTCAACACATCTGAACACACCACAACGTCGTTGCACAACAATCCCCGTCTTGCCATGGTCCGTTTGCCACCGAACACTTTCTAAACACGTCGCGCAGTGAGATCGGAGGCCTTGTAAAGATGTCGCAAACAGTGTGTCGATGGTGGGAGGAATTTTGTTCAGTCCTATATGATACCACTGCATAGGTTTGTTATGCTGCAGGACTCTTGAAAGTCAGTGTTCTCCTCTGTGTACCCAGAATGATCCCCCTCTACCCCCTAAACCCCTCACAATACTGTGACCTATATATTTTGTGCAGGGCAACTGCGCATTTTTCCCCAGCTGACTAATGCGCTCTAGCTTTGTTTTTAACTCTAAACGGTGGACATGACACATGACAGATTCTTACAAATACTGCATTTTGCAGACAATTATCTATATTACATTGAAGGTACTATGGGGTCCATTTGTCCCCAAGCGGAAATAAACATGAATAAAAAATAAATGGAAAAACACGAAAACTAGCGAATGTGTATGACATTGTGAGGAAGGCCTTATGAAAAAATATGTAAAAGGCGATGTCAGTATTCGGGACAGTTTAAAAAATGTAAGTCAAAGAGGACTGGGGTCACATAGACCCCATGGTACCAGAGCAGGGTTAAAGAAATGTGTAGTATACTTATAAATTATGTACAGCATATAATGTAAATTCGTTCCTGAGGTTTCAGACAAAAACTTCAAATGGTGGTTTCTTTGTAAGAATAAGAGATGGGTTCCTTTTTCCAACATTACCATGGTATTGTGCATGTTAATTTAATAAGGAGAGGATTTGTTAACATATGATGCCTGTTCATTTTTATTTGTTTTTGTTGCCCACTAGACATACTTGGCTTATTATTTAAAGAAAATGTCATAACGCATGTAATTGTTCTTGCACATTATTTTGGAAACTAGCTTCTGAATAATGCTGGTCAAAAATGTACATTGATATATGTGTCCTTTCACAGAAGAAAAGTAAAGTTTCATGTGTATATAGCTGAGCGAAAGAGCAGGTGATGTATTTGTGCATATGTGGGAGGATAGTATTACAATACAACTTAAAGAAATAGCTTGTGTGGGGGTTTTGTGTACTGAAATTAATTTGATCAAAATATAATCTTATAAAAATGTTCATTGTTTGCATTATATTACAAATTGAGTGCAGATTGTAATGTTATGATTCTTGTTCTCTGCATGTGCACTGTTCCTTACTGCCTGTTACGCAACACTAACAGCATACTATTATATCTAAGAGTAGTTTCAAGAGCTCTAAGGAGCACTTTGAAAGGTGCAGAACTGCTTACATCATACTACTTCACATCGTATGTCACACTACATCATGTCAATTCATACCATGTCACATCATACCACACCTCATCACAATACACTAAATCACATTACATCAAAATACATTACATACCATCATCTTACATCTGATCATACTAAATGCAATTACATCACACTATGACACATCACACCACAAATCACATGTCACATCACAAAACTTCCTACATCACATCACACCACATCTCATCACATGACACTAAACCACATGACATCATGCTACATCACAAAACATACATGTAACATCATACTACAACTTATCACATCGCACTAAATCACATTACATCGTAGTACATCATATCACAAGCCAATAAGCACTGTTATATGACACAGTACACTTAATCGGGTGTGAAACAAGTGTACTCACTGACACTCACTCCATGGTGCAGAGTCCTTCTTGAGAAGCTAACTGGTTTGCAGTTAGTCAAGAAATTCCCTGCATTTCACGGAGCCCGAAGGTTCATTACCGCACTCACAAGCGTCCGCCACCTGTCTGTATCCTGGGCCAGTCCAATCCAGTCCAGTGTACAGAATTCAAAATGGAAACATTGACAGTTGGTTCATTAATTCATACAAAACTAATGATCAAACGACCGTTGAATAAATGAATATAACTGCAGGATAACAAGATGACATTCTAGCAAGTATAAAGGCTACTTCTATTCATTATAAGAAGATATCTGCTATATAAATGCGAGTATGTAAACTAGGGTTAATTATTGAATGGTTTCTGGGACTCAATAATCTAACAAAACATAACACAGGGAAAAGGATAAAAATGTGCAATTTACTGAAGGTGGAAACTTTTTTAATTTATGGCTTAGCGTTTTTTATGAAGCAGCAGCTAAAATCTGTATCTTTTAAAGAAAGATGTAGGTTGAGGGTTAAAATGCAGTGATATATTTAGCCTGTACTTTTCCTGCACCTCGCTGTAGGGACAAAATGGAACACATTGCTGTTCAGTGCATGGTGTCAGTCTAAATTGCTGACTCCTTTTGTATCGAACTGTCCGGAGATGAGTTAAAAGTGTGGCTAATGGGACGGCTTTGACCAAATTATGAAACACTGAGATTATGTACCTGAAAAAGACGTGAATGTAGAGTTCTAGACCTCCATTACAATTAATGTCTCCAAATGCCTAATTTTTACAAATCATTACAAAAATGAAATCTGCAGTGAAACGTTTGTTTATGTTTGTTTTGTCATGGAATTGCCAACATTCCAGTGCTTAACTAATGTTTCTGATAACAACAAACATTACCGCTACATTTCAGTGCTGCTGTTTTGATCATAAATTGTGTCTGGTTTACTGTTTTAGCAGAAAGTGTTTAATGTACAGATCTGTACCTATGGAATGTATGGGAGAAAGTTATTTTGATTCATGCTAGTTGCAGACAAATTATTATGTGTGTAATTGTGCAGAGGAAATATGTTCCACTTATGTTGCTGAGAGCATACAGAGCAACTGAATTGTGTGTGAATATATTGGAATGTGCATTAAAGAAAAAGTGTTTGTGAGGAAGTGGACTGCAATTTACTTATCAACACACATTCATAATATCGCCATTGTTAGCAACGATATTAGGAAGAAAATGAATACCTTCACTTGGTTGTCCCCAAAGACCGCTCTGGACACACTTTGTGGTTCTGCCAGCTTATGTTTAGTTATGCAGTACTCAGTACACCGCTGTGCCTAAAATCATATAACTTTTATAAGCAGTTCCTCGAAGGAACTGGAACAGTTAACATCACAGTACTCAACAAACGCACTTTTATTTACCCCGCATTAACACACACATGTAATTAAACACTGTGTACAGATTGGGGGAAATAGGAAACTGTTTCGTTTATGAATGCAAGAACATTAATTTATAAATGAAGAACAAATCTGCACCGCAATAATCACATCTAACAGTAGAACAAATATCAGTAAATCTCTGTAGCATGTGTACAGTGTAATTGTATTAATTTTAATAATATACATATTTATATATAGGAGTATGTGACAACTTGAAGTTATTTCCAAGTAGGTTCTGAGGATGTCAATAATCTGACAAAATATATAAACAATCTATGTGACCAAAATTTGCATTTAAGTGGAAGTTTATGTGTGTGTACTTTATATAGGCTTGTGTTCTGAAATTAATTTCAGGACCCTTGAGAGAGAGGGAGACGAAAGAGACATCAGTCATAAACAAAAACCAACAAAGAATGAACTTTTATTACGTAAGAAATGTATGAACTAAAGATCAGCTTTAATTACATCCTGATTGAAATGCTATTGCAATATAAATCATAATGGAATATTTGTAATTTTGATTTTATTGCATGAATTGTTCTGATGCCTTAAAGAGCATTAAATCTGACAGTGCATATTTTTAACTTTTACACACGTAACATGCATTGTCTTACGGCCAAGTAAACTTCATTGTCATTACTGTAATTTATAAGATGAAAATTTGTATGAAATACAGACAGTGATTACAATCTCAGTTTCTTCTTGAAATTTCCAGTTCTGTAGGAGGGGAATTTGCTTTGCAAAAGCAGGTTAAGTACCGTTTGAGATGCTGTCTGAACAGAGAACCGGTACAGAACAGAGCGAGAGGATTGAGACAGGGATTGATTAAAAGGAAACATGTGGAAATTAGATATGTGTATTGTAATTTACAATTCGAATGATCAGGAACAGCGGCAATTTTTTCACATAAATTACCCTTTTCTTCGGTAAAAATTATAGGACCAGAAGGCATGATAAGGCACATAGCTGATCAGAAAAACAACAGAAAATCCCACCACAATTTTTGCAGTATTTCTACTTGTTTTGTGTTGAGGATTTTGTGTCCCTTCAGATACAGACCAAGAAGTTTCTACAAGATGACAGGCGGTTATGACATAAGTGAAGGTAATCACACACAGGAAGCACACAGGATACCAAGAGTTAAAAAATAACCACACGTTGATAGTACATTTTAACACATTTCGAGAAAGCTGATAGAACGGCGAATAATACTGCCACACTCCACAAACTATCCGTAACACGCCATGTTGGTTGTGAAGAGACACGGACGTGAAAGAGACTGTTACTCCATAGCTGGTTTCTAAGCATAGCTACATAGTACGCTGACAGACGACGGCAAGACAAGACGGTCTTATGCACTCTACCTCACCCAGTTCCAGGTGACCACAAGATCATCTTATGCACTCTACCTCACCCAGTTCCTTGTGACCACAAGACTGTCTTATGCACTCTACCTCACCCAGTTCCTTGTGACCACAAAACGGGCTTATGCACTCTACCTCACCCAGTTCCTGGTAACCACAAGATCGTCTTATGCACTCTACCTCACCTAGTTCCTGGTGACCACAAGACTGTCTTATGCAATCTATCTCACCCAGTTCCTGTTGACCACAAGACTGTCTTATGCACTCTACCTCGCCCAGTTCCTGATGACCACAAGACTGCTTTTACACTCTACCTCACCCAGTTCCTGGTGACCACAAGACTGTCTTATACACTCTACCTCACCCAGTTCCTGGTGACCACAAGACTGTCTTATGCACTCTACCTCATCCAGTTCCTGATGACCACAAGACTGTCTTATACACTCTACCTCATCCAGTTCCTGGTGACCACAAGACTGTCTTATGCACTCTACCTCACCCAGTTCCTGATGACCACAAGCCTGTCTTATACACTCTACCTCATCCAGTTCCTGGTGACCACAAGACTGTCTTATGCACTCTACCTCACCCAGTTCCTGGTGACCACAAGTCAGGCTTATGCACTCTACGTCACCCAGTCCCCAGTGTTCTTCTATTTTCTCGGCAAAAATCGTGTGATTAACAGTTTTAATGTATTTGGTAAGTATTGAATGATTTCAGTTCTAATTTACTTGATCATTGTAGTGTCATGTTAATTGCATCTCTCTGCTTTTCATTTCAAATATTTGAGTCTTTCTTAAATTATTGTGGCATTTTTTGCCAAACATTTTTTCAAGACTGTACATTTAATATGAATATTGAAATCAGTGACTGGTTCATGTTCCAATACATTTATGAATTTTATTGCAGTCTGTATTTTTGCGGGGCCCTCTAGAGACTGACATTTAAGGTAAAGAATACATTACAAAACAGGGAGTAATTCATAAAGTAAGCAACATACAGTTAAATAAAGTACCAATGGCACTGTTCGTGACCAATTGGCACCATTACAAGCATCCAGACATCAGAGAGGGTCGTAAATGCATTTGAAATATGGAGTTGGAGAGGAATGTTAAAAATAAAATGGACAGATAGGATAACGAATGATGAAGTTTTTCAAAGGGCGAAAGAAGAAAGATTGCTTCTAAAATCTTAAAAGATAAACACCACTCATGGTTAGGGCATGCAATTAGGCATATCAAGTTTGTAGCACACATCCTTGAAGGAGCAATATTTGGAAAAAGGGCTGTGGGAAGACCTCGACTACAATACTTAAAGCAAGTCGCTATAAACACAGCAGCTAACAGTTATACAGCAATGAAAAGAATGGCTTGCAAGAGTTCCAGATCGAAAGGTGTCAACGATTCAAAAGACTGAAGGATAAGAAGAAGAAGTTTGTTTTAGTTTGTGTCCTCGCCATATGAGCCCCAGTGTGCAAACACACAATGATAACATCAAGCCACGTAGTTTTATTTAAATATTCAAATCACAGTGCTGCAACCCACAATACAATTTGTAATGTACTGGTGTGCTAGTCTGTGAAAATGGCTTTGGCAGCATTTCTTTCTACACTGATCATGAATCCTACTAATCAGATCCTCACTTAATGGGAGAAAAGGATCTGGAACGATCTGTTCCATTACAAATAATTTGTTTAAACGTTTTGAGAAAATGAATGTTAAAAATAGATCAAAATAAATTGTTTAGTGTCTGGAAATACGTGTGCACTGGAAATAGATCACTAAGTGGGCATGATTTATATGAAAGTGCTGTTCTAAAAATTGGCAAAAACATATTGGGATATGTTTGCAGCTGGCACAGATATGGTAACAACACAATACAGGTTCTGAATTAGCTATATGACAGCACATTAAATATTTGGTGAATGGGCATGATGTCTAATGTCTGATGTATTACAGTTGTCAGAACATTTACTGTAGAGTCTAATTGCAATATTACAGTACTGTGCAAAGAATAGATTTCAGCCACAAATTCAACTCATCCTCAGACTGTACCTGAAAATAAACAGGACAGATAGATTTGTGTTGTCTAGTAAGGAAACAAAATTATTGTTCGTCATAATTTGTTTTGTGATTGTCAAAGATAGGAAACTGTGGAGATATCCATGTCGAAGACCATGAAATAATGCGTGACATATGGAATTGCATGTTGCAAGAAACACCGAGTATAATGGAAAGTGAACCCATATTCTTGGAACGGGAGATAACATTGCTGTAGTTAAAATAGCTCTCTGCACTTGCTATCCGACTGTCCACAGTGTCAAGAAGTTATGCACAGAGGTGCCATAAGATAGTGACTGGATTCTGTTGTTAACTTAATAAATCTTCACAATACTAAGGATTAAGATACAATATTTTATTCAGGTATTTATTAAACTACTTGACTTCTGTTTGTGTACACACGCATAATAAATTTGTGCTTACGATCTACCTGTTGCATCATTCGATTGCTTTTTGCAGGTTGAGATACCAGAAGAATTGGTGCTTGTTGCGGCGTCTGTACTCCTGACAGTCCTGGTTGAGTTACCTTTAAAAATATCAGAAATATTTTGCTCAAAAGACCAAAGTGTGTAACCAAGTAGATCCTGCCGTATTTCAGTTATCCGCTACAGTAAGACTGCAGCAGATACCTAGGAGTAGTTAGAAGTATTTTTAAGCATGGATGAGCTAAATCTTTAGAAATGTGACTAAGAAATGTATTGTCTGTCTCCATGAACAAGTTACTCATTTAATATTAATATTCTCAACTATAAGCTGCGATTCCTGTTGGCTTATCTTTTGTATTCAGCCGACACCACACACACACATGCAGCACAGTAGCATTACCAAGCCGAAACAATTGTCATCAGATACATTATGGATCCCGTAGAAACTACATTTGTTGCAGGAACAGCAGTGAGTGTTTAATGAGCATTAAGAATACATGAGACCACCAACTGTACAACATTCAGCACCAAGAAGGTTCGGGAAAATTCACGACTCATCCCAAATGAACTTGTTGTGTTTATCATCATATCACCTTCAAAACGCTTTATTTTCCGTCAACATGGGTCACATTTCTGACTAATGCTGTAAGCATTCTCTGAGGCTTCTGGAAATGTGAACATGTTTGATTTTGTTTGTGAGATTTCACAAGTCAAATGTTGATAAGTCAAGCAGTGCTTACAGTTGTATTGTGGTGCCAAAAGGATATGGTCTGAGGATTTCAAAATAAGTTCCGACAGGAAAACGGAGTTTCCATGGGTAATACATTAATTAATTTTGCTGCGAAAATGTGAATGTGAATATTGGCTTGTAATGATCACTGAAACAAAGGCGCATGCAGCAGGATATACTGATGATGCCTACTGAATTCCATTATGTGGCGTGAAATAATATATTTCGAGAAATATTCACATCATGCAAATGTATACAAAAGTGCAAAAGAATAAAATTGGGATATTAGAGGATGAAGAAGCAGAGAAACATAAGTAGGGTTAATAAATAATAGTAAGAATCTGCCACATCAGATTTTACATTTATTGTCACAAAATGCACTGTCAATACATGTACTGTTAATAAATGTATTGTCATATGTACTGTCAAAACAACTAGTGTCACTATATGTACTGTCACTATACATACCGTCACAACACATTTTGTGAGTATTTGTACAGTCCCTATAAGTACTGTCACAACATGTATTGTCACTATATGTAATGTCGCTACATGTATTGTCACAACATGTAATGGCACTAAATGTATTGTCACAACCTGTACTGTCAAAATATGTACGGTCAAAGCATATAATGACTATATGTTCTATCACAACATTTATAGCGGCTATATGTACTGTCTCTACATACACTGACACTATATGTACTGATGCTACATGTTCTGTCACAACATGTAATGTCACTATATGTATTGTCACAACCTGTACTGTCACTAAATGTACTGTCACAACGTATCATTTCAATATGTGTTCTATAACAACATGTAGTGTCACTATATGTACTGTCACTACATATACTGACACTACATGTATTGACACTACATATTCTGTCACTATATTTACTTTCACTACATATGCTGTAACTGTATGTACTCCCACTACATATACACTCACTAAATATAATGTGACTACATAAGTGGACAATTCATTTTCTGCCACAATATATATTGTCACAAAATATACTGTCAATACATATATTATCAATGCATATATGCACAATATATTTTCTGTCACTAAATTTATTGTCACTACTTACTTTCTATATATATATATATATATATATATATATATATATTGTCACTGTATGTACTGCCCCCAAATATACTGTCATTACATATATTGCGAATATATATACAGGGTGTCCCAGGAGAAAAGGACCTAACTTCGGAAGAGTGTTCCTTGGTCAAACTATACCGATATAACCCAAAACACCTATATCCAAAGTTCAATGGTTACGGAGATATTGGCAAGAGAAGTTTGAAAATTTGACAGCTATTACTCACTTATTGATTACCAAATAAATATTGACACTGGCAGGAATATGTGGTTTCTGTAATGTTAATATCTGTACATAACATCAAAGTAACTTGTGAGTGACATAAAGCCATTAAATAGAACTACAAAAACACTCGCACACGTGTAATAGTTGTCCACTGATTGAAACTACTATACACTCCGAACACCTGTTCTGAAGCCAAGGTCGTCTGTCGCTGTGAGCTGCATCTAGCGATAACGTAGGAGTGCAGCTGACGTAGAGGGGCCAATCCTGTTGTGTTTATGATGAATAAAATTAGTCGAACACAAGTATACATTAAAATAAACTTAGCAATACCAGCTCGGGAGAAGGTAGAAGTTACACTTAAATTCTGAGCTACAGGAAACACCTACAGAACTCTTCAAAATTTATTATGTATTGGCAGTTGCAAACTACAACTACTGTTTCACCTATATTGATGTTGGTTGTAATATAATTGTATCAGATGGTGGTGAGTAGTAAGCGGTGAGGTCCAGACCGCCCGGGGGCAATTCCCCTGGGCCCAAAAATAAAAAAGTAGATGCAGTGGTAGCACCTCCATTTTGGGCCCTGGGGGCAGAAGCCTCCAAACTCAGAAACAAGATGGCGGCGATGGACTTAAATTCAAAAACAAGATGGCGTCGAAACAAAAGATGTCGAACTTTTTGAAAGAAGTAGGTTTGGCTTTCGCTTAGCGTAAGTGTGTATTTTGTCAGTGTGTTGTATATGAATAGAAAGGATTGGTGCCGGCGTATGTATTGGTATATTAAGAAGGGAGTGCTTCCAGGCCCTCCCTACACCCTCAGGTGTAGTATAATATTAAAAAGGATTGGTATATAGTTTGTTGGAGACTGAGTATAGGCTTTGGTGCCGCCGTGAGTGGAGCTTCCAGGCCCTTCCTACACCCTCAGGTGTAGTATAATATTAAAAAGGATGGTATATAGTTTGTTGGATCCTGCGTATAGGCTTTGGTGCCGCCGTGAGAATTGGTATATATCTAGGTTACGATAACTAAAAAGACTCGGTACTTTATTGTATTCAAGAGTAAGGTTTATTAGACCGTGTGGTATGTGAGTGAAGTATACAGCATCTTACCGTGTTTCCCGCCGCGTGTCTGACAGATTATGTAATCATGTTGTTTGTCTAGCGAGACGTGAATGCATTCATGACTCATACGGGTTGCAGGTGGGTGATGAAGACATTCTTAGTCAGCTTGCAGGTTCTGACATGCCGGGAAGCATGCACAGTGTTCGTCCAGATTTGTATCTGATGTTACACATTACATAGATGTGTGCTAACCTCGGCGCCTTAGTGAAAAGTAGTTACCTTATTAGTGCCAAGCCCTGGATGCCGTCTAGTAGTGTCAAGCTGGGTCAGAGTGCTGTAGCCTGAAGGAAAGGCGGGACGGAGGTGGGAGTAAGTCCGTGGCTTTCCGACTGTTCAGCGCTGAAAGTCCTGGGGGAGTGTTTGTGTGCTGAAATGTTGTTAGCCTGAGTGTGAAGGAAACGATATAGGGGGTGGGAGTAATTCTGAAGTGTTACAAAGCCTCCCGCGACCGCTCGTCGCCATGATTTGGGTGGTGCTGAAACGTTCTTAGCCGGGACACGAATTATGGAGGTGGGGACTTTAAAAAAAGTTCATAGCCTCTGCGTTGGGCACCCCTGTTCGCAGGGCATGTACAGAGCTGATGCATCGGACGTGCCGAACTGCAACACATCTGTCATAAGCACATTCCGACACGTGCTTTGGAACAGTATGCATTGGCTTGTTCGAAACGTTCCACAAAATCTCTTACAAGGCTCATGTCGTATTCCGAGCGTGCGTGACACAAAGCAGCAGAGGTTGAAAGAAACAAGAAAATTACGTCAGAATCTGTAAATAAATAAGAGGCAGCACGTAAGTGACAATAACAGTGCGGCTCCATAATTTGAACTGTAAGTATTAATCTGACTACATTTTCAATAACTTATAGTACTGTGTGTGTCGAACCTACATATGTTACGTTTATTCATTTTAGAGAGAGAATGGCACGCAGATTTGAGATAGATGACATGATCTGGAGACAGTATAGGCGGTACAATGCCGTAGGAACTCAACTTACCGTGCGATTACTACCCCCCACGGATAATAGTGATCCCGTGGGATATTTCCTATCCAGCGTGAACGAACAATTTGAGTACGCATAGCAGGATATGAGTGATAGTGATATGGTGTGGACAACCTTTCAGAATCAGGTGAATCAGAACGACAACCCCATCGGAATTAATTTTAGGAGGAAAGATCAGCTGTCGGGAGAGGTGATTTGCAGTGTTTTTGAAAAAGTATCACAGTCCAATTCTAGATTTAACGCCTTGGACACGCATGTCGTACCGGTTCATTCGGTCAAGATTTCCGTCGGTTATGGCAAGCACGCGATTAAGAGCATGGGCAGATCTCTCTCTGTCATGGCTCATCTCATGTCAAGTATAGTGGAGGTGAAGGCAGAGGAAAATTTTTAGCACACGCTTTAATAATAGCGATTGCGAGAGTAGATAACGATGCAAATTATGCGGCTTATCGTAAACGTCGGAAGATACGTCCCGTAGTTCAAGCGTTAATAAAAGAAACAGGTATTGATCTGACTAACGGGGGGAATCCCCGAACTTAACCGTTTCCAAGTACCTTTTTGGGACTATAAGATTCTTGTGTTTCAACGTCTTGGGTGTGATGATATAATGTACGAAGGGCTGGTCGACACTTCGAAACATTTTAACCTACTATAAGACGATGTCGAAAGATATTATCATGTGATAACTACCCTTAAAGGTGCAATGGCTAAAAGGTACGTATGTAATGCTTGTCATAAAAGCTGTAGGCGTGATATAACACTCGTCTGGACCAGACTTGCAGCGATTGCATGGCGAGCATTCCGTGCGCGTTCTCCGACGTTCGCATCCCCTGCGACGGCTGTAACAGACATTTTAGAATTCGGACGTGTTTCGCTAACCACAAGCAGAGCACCGCAAAGAGAAAATCCGTATGCGAACGTAAAAGATGTTGCGCGAGGTGTGGAGTGCTCGTGACGAACGCCAGACACGAATGTAACAAATAATTTTGGCCTAACTGTTAAGTAGAATCGGGACGCGGGTCATTTGTGCTATATGAGGCCATTAAAGGACGTGTCGCCCGACGCTAGTAATAAGAAACTATACGTATTTTCTGATTTCGAGACTTCGCAAAATACGAAGTACTCTGACAAAGCCACACTACACGTAACTGATCTCGTCTGCTTTAAGCAGTTCTTATCGCAGTGCGAAGATGCGGAAGACTGTGGAGAGTACGTTCGAAACGGCCAGAGGAAGCACTCGTTCTGGGGCGATCCGGTAGGGGACCTGATAACTTATCTATGCAAGCCACGCCCCTGGGCGAATAAGATCTTCGCGATTGCGCATAACGTGTTCGATCTGCATTTGAATTTGAATAGGGCGATCATGTTGAAATGGAAACCCGAACTGATAATGAACGGGTTAAAGATCATGTGTATGAAGATGGAGCACCTGGTCTTTCTGGACAGCGTGTCCGTCCTCCCGTGCCCGCTACGTAAATTGCCCGAGGCATTCGGTCTAACGGCCGGCAAATCGTGGTACACTTACTGTTTTAATACTGAGGAAAATCTCGTATTATGAAGTGAACGAGATGAGTGAAGCGGAGAGGAGAGAATTTCTCGCCTGGTACGAAGGCCGGAAAGAGGCAGTGTTCGATAAAAGGCGCGTGCTGGAAACTTACTACGCAGATGACGTCACTGTCTTAAGGCAAGCGTGCCGAGTATTCAGGAGAGAGTTTATGCAGATAGGTAACATAGAGGTTTTCCTGGAAGCCAGTACTATCGCGGACGCATGTAATAAGGTGTTGCGTAAACGTTTCCTCAAGCCCGATACCATAGGTCTCATCCTGACGGGCGGATACAGCGGCAATGTCAATTACAGTAAGAAAGCGTTGATGTGGCTGGTCTACAGGGAAATGATGGATGACGGGGGACGCAAGATACTGCAGGGCGTAACGGGCGCGAATACAGGTTGCCAGAACACCCCACTTTAGTGTGGATGTTTTCTGTCCGGAGACGAGGACCGTGTACGAATTTCTCGGATGTTATTACCATGGTCATACATGCCAACCCTACCGTGACGTCTGTACGATAAGAGGAGACACCCTAGCCGAGAGATACGAGCGCACGATGATGCGAATAGAGCAGATCACACGCGCAGGTTATCTGGTAGAAGTACGGTGTGAGTGTGAGTTTGATGAGGAAATTTTGTCGCGTCATCCCGAATTGAAAACACATCCTGTAGTGGGACATAGTCCCCTGAACACGCGAGGTACCCTATACGGAGGTCAAACAGGGCCTTGAAATTTCACTATAAGGTACGTGAGGGAGAAGAGACTTTACAATACGTGAACGTGATGAGTCTATATCCGTACGTGTGTAAATATTTCAAATTTCCCGTGGGACGTCCCGTAATCCATGAGGGTGAAGCGTGCCAAGATAGAGAAAACATGTTACAGAAAGAGGGATTGATAAAAAGCTGCATCATACCTCCACAGAGACCCCAGCATCCAGGGTTGCCTTATCGTTGCAACGGCAGGTTGATCCTCTGCCTGTGTAGGTCGTGCTCCATCGAGTACAACAGGGATGGCGAATGTGCTCACGAGACGGTTGAGGAGAAGGCCCTCACAGGTACGTGGGTCATAGATGAAGTTAGGAAGGCCGTGCAGAAGGGTTATGAGATCGTCGAGATGATCGAGGTGTACGAATACGCCGTCACGCAATACGATTCGCTTACGGGTGAGGGCGGTCTCTTTGTCGAGTACATAGATACGTTTTTGAAACTGAAGATGGAGGCGAGCTGATATCCGTCCTGGCTTCGAACTGGTGCATTGTATAAGCGAGTGTATCTTGTACGTTCTGAACGGCAATATAAAGCTGACAGGTTGTGACACGCTCAAGCTACAAAAACACAAGGCGGCGCTTCGCAAGGTCGTCGAGAGACACGTGCCTCTTTCCGCCAAAAAGAAACTTATAGTACAGCGGGGGGATTCCTGCTGCACCTATTGAGTGCCATCCTACCGACGCTCGCTAGTCTCATTGTACGAAACAGATAAAACATGTTACGTAAGATGTACGTCATTCCTGCCTATCGTCTACACGGCTCCCCTTTCATGAAACGGGAACCGGCGGTTTCGATACGTAAACAGAGGGAGACGGTTAAGAAACGTAAATATCATGTGGAGGCCGTTAAGATACGTAAACTTCATCCGTGTGAGCAGTGGCTTAAGGTGCGTCAAAAAATGGACGAAACAGATCTTAGAAAAAAGAACGAGACGAATGAATTTGCAGATATTTAAGCCGCATGATGCCTGCAGGGCAAGCTACCAAATTTTCCCCTCCTCCTCCTTCTCCTCCGCCTATGTCGACTACTCCAAAGCTGCACGGTGGGACGCAGACGGACGTAACGTCGGTATCAGTTACCGCTTCCTACCATTAGCCTATGCAAGAGTTCAAGTATGAACCCCCGAAAGAAGAACGTTTGGAGGATGATGATGATTCCGATGACGATGATTATTTCGTAGAGGTTGGAGCCCGGGAGTACGGTAGGGAAAATGTCGGTCCTGTAGCTAGTCCTTACCTGATGCCTTACGATTACAAGAGACGTTTTCTTGACACGCAATATGGGGTCCGTATGGAAGGTGGTATGTTTATGATAGGTGATTCCCCAATAGTGGTCGATACCGATGGTGATATCACGATTAAGGGACGAGTGTTTAAGGGATCGAAGGGTTTGTGGGAACTGTTTACGCGCAAGAAAGTGAATACGGAATTTATTACTAAAGATGATCTTAAGACGTATAAGAAAATACTGACAATGACTAACGCTCATTCGACCAATAACCAGCCCGACGGTAACATTAATATAACGCGGGGAAAACTTTTCGGGATATCATAGCGCCTCTCTTTGCGAAACCGATGTGACGCGGGGTCGAATCGGCGTTACGACGAAAGTTGATAAAGTATTAATGGCTACCATTAACGATATATACTATGATGAAGGTAGTCCTGCGGGCTTCTCGACTTTGTCCAAAACTTCGGGCGGCGGAGATGGCTGAAACGAAGACGAAGAAGGGTAAACCGCAAACTGTCTGCTCTATCAAGGCGTGGTTAGAAGAACAAGATGCATATACGTTACACAGACCTGTGAGGAAACGTTTCGCTCGTAATCCCTATACCGTGACTAAGGTTAAGGATGTTTGGGAATGCGATTTATTGGATGTCCAGGCCTACGCAAAACGCGATGATATTTATAAATACATTCTATCGGTCATAGAAGTATTCTCGAAATTTCTATTCCTGGTCCTCGTGAAGAAAAAGAGCTGTCCTGCAGTCACCACGGCCTTCCTGTCTATATTTGACAATGACCCGAAAAAAAAACTTCAGGCGACCTGTATGTGTACGCACGGATAAGGGCAAGGAATTTCTCAATAAACATTTTCAGGACAGGTTACTCGACGAGGGCATACAGTTTCAGTCTTGCAGAATCCCCGACGTGAAATATGCGATCGTGGAACGTGCTCATCGTTCGATTCGTAATAGATTATACAAATATTTTACTTATAAAAATACTTTCCGATATATCGACGTTTTGCCGAAATGAGTCAGGGCCTACAATGACACGGTTCACTCGACGACTGGTATGGCGCCCTCGAGTGTGACAGATTCGGACGTCCTCGCCATATGGAATAGGACGAGTCGTCGACGCATTCGCGTGGCCGAAGTCAAGTTTACCGTAGGGCAGCACGTGCGTATCAGCTAGGAAATGATGAAATTTTCCAAGAGCTGAGAACAGAATTTCTCCACCAAAATATTTCGAATTACGAAAGTTACACAGAGGAGTTCACGACCCGTCTACGAGCTGGAGGATTTAAACAAAGACGCCGAAAGACGGGCAATTTTTGGGGGAGGAACTGACTCCGGTTCGAATCTCAAAACATACCACTTTAAAGATAGATAAAATACTAGAAAAGCGAGTTAGACGTGGCATTCTGGAGTATCTCGTCCGTTGGAGAGTTTACAGTCAGGACTTTGACACTTGGATCCCTGCATCTAGCGTGAAAGATATCTGACATGACGTCACCTGATCAGAACAACTTTTACGTGACCCTGCTGAGTAATGCCTGGCGGGACATTTACGAACAGAATACACATGAAGATTTCACGGTGAAACTAGCGCAACCTATAGACATTGGATCGACCTCCAATTGGGAAGTGGGCATCAGCGAAATTTCATGTTCTTCGTCCCCGAAGGGGCATACCCCGTCCTAATCTACTGTAACGTGATATCTGCGCAAATCCTGGGCGACAGCACCGTCCGTTTCATACGGACGTTTCGGGTCTACCCCATAGCAATGTGTCAGAACGTGCAATACGTGCCTGTGGAGCAGCGCTGATTTCGAGTTCCTAACGACCGAGGGTCTGCACATCCCCTTTGAGGATAGTACGATGCCTACGAAAGTGTTGCTCTATTTTCGCAAGTATTACCACTGGTAATCTATATAAAACACGGCGTAGGCATCCATAATAGAACGTTTATTACGATGCATCCTTTAGAGACGTACTACCTCAAACAGGCGGGTCGTAGTCTTTCCCCAACTTCGGGCATCGGCCCTATCTATTCAGTCCCGCTCTACCTTCAGCGAGGACATGGAATCGGCAATTTCTTAGGCAGTCTCTTTCGTTTCGTGCGACCTCTCCAGTGCACTGTGCATGCCGAGGATATCATATCGAAACATGTCGGAGATGTCACCGAATCCACACATCGTTTAATCAGCAAATTGCATGTTCGGTGCCTCAAACGTGTCAGGCGGGAGACGTCGAAGGGCCGGGTAGTCAAAAAGTCTGAAAAGACACCGGCAAAGCGTACCCGGGTAACAAAAGGGGATATCTTCTCCTAGTCTTATTCATTCACATTATGTGTGCCGCAGATATAGCGTCCGTAAGTAGCGAGTTCGACATCTTCGCGCACAAACCCGTCCAGATGTCTGTGCTGGGGACTATTGAGACCGAGTAGAAACCTATCGCCCCCGTCGATCAAAATGATCTGGAATTTTTAATACCTGCCGATAAAGATAACTACATAGACCTCGATATCAAACTCTATGTCCGAGGTAAATTAATCTCGGGTTCGTAGAATAATGTAGACGTTTCGGACCACACGGCCGTCACCAATAATTTCCTCCACTCGCTCTTCAGTCAATGTAATGTCATTCTCAATGGCACCACAATCACGCAAGCGAACGAGCACTATAATTATCGCTCGTATCTCGAGACGCTCCTGACATACTGCACCGATGCGGCTTCCACTCATCTCACGAATGCCTACTGGTATCGTGACACTGGCGACATGCTGCCATGCGATCCCACGACCGGGACTGTGACTGCCACGACTAACCGGGGATTCATCACTCTTTGGGACAAAGTAAGCGCTAGTAAAATGTTGCTGCTCTTCGGGCGTTGGCATAGCGATATGTTTATCTATCGCTCGTCCTATTGCCAGGCGTGAGCCTGCAGATCAGGTTGACAAAGGCCCGACCCGATTTCTACATGATGTGCAAGGAAGACGATTAAAAGACCACTTTCAAGTTTTTGGACGCCCAATTATTGGTGAAGCGCGTGAAATCTGACACTGTCACGCAGTTAGCTCATAATGCTACACTGAATACGGTGGCTCTCGCACGGTATAACATGACGAGAGTCGAACTCAAGATGTTCACATTCTCCTCCTGATCAAAATCCCTGTCTATCGACAACGCCGTATTGGGTTCCATCCCCAAACTTCTCTTCTCCACCATGGTTAAGAATGCCGATTTTTATAGGCACAATGGACATGAACCCCTACAAATTTCGGCATTATGATATCAGCTATATTCGCTATTTGTGAACGGAAAACAGTTCCCTAACGAGGGCCTATCCCTGGGCATGGAGCAAGAAAAGACCTCCGTAATGGACTATAGGACATTGTTCGAACGGTCCGGCATACATCACTCGAACACTGGACATCAGATAACACACGATGTTTGTAAACGGCTATATCATGTTACTCTTTGATCTCTCAACTATCTGGGGTGTTTCTGAGGGTCACACATCCCACCCCGAACAGGGCAATATCAGGTTCGAATTCAAATTCGCCAAGCCATTACCCGAGGCGATCACGTGCCTGCTGTACCTAGAATTTGACAATTCCGTGCTCATTAATATAGCGCGTAACTTCACGACCGTCTGCTAAAAAAAGGATACAGTGCAGATATTGTGTACACTGCGCAACGTAAATTCCTTCCTTGACGCCTACGCCTCCGATTTCAAGCCACTTTCAATCACAAAAAGTTGCACTGTCATTGTCAATGCCTATCCCCACACAGAGGGAGCTTCACACAGGCTAGTCGTACACTTCCGACCCAAATCTTCGAGTGCGTACTACTTTGATTCCTACGGCATCGTACCGTTCGTGCCCGACAGCCTGCCCCTCATAAAACCTAACTCCACGACCTGGGACCGTAATAAGAGACAAATCCTGATTAGTTACGTCTGTGGGAAGTACTGCTGACTGATCGCCCTCTACATGGATCGGGCTACACTCCAAAGCAATTTGTAGCGCTCTTCTGCACAGGTGATGCTGCAGACCTGCATTTGGAGATGTTCACGGCCGAATTCGGGGCCGAAATGCCACGTGGAGGCAGGGGTCAATGCTGCCGCAGCTGCCTATAAAAGGTAGGTATTTTATCGATTCTTAACATTCCTAATCTAAAATGGCTGGGAGTAGTAGAGAGGCTTTATCGATTACGAGTTTTTGCGTGGGCGACAGAATGAGACGGTCGTCTAGGAAATCTGTGTGGCCAGTGCCGCCGCTTCCGAGACATTCCTTTTAGAACTACCCTACAAGATGGCTGATCATTGCTCGACAGCCTTCGTTCCGAAGAGTGTCCTACTCCGGCGCATCTTCTTCATCAACGAGGACAAGGCGAAGTACGTGTCTGTCGGCTTCTACCCTGCATGCGGCTATCAACCGCTGATGGAATTCGGCGCCATTCGGAGGGTAGGGTCCAAGTCCCTCATTCTCACCGACGAAGAAGTCGCCATGTTGCCGGATTGTCTGCCAGCGATACGTGATTCCAAGTGCGTCGGCGGGAACCGCGTCATCATCAAGTGCGAGAGTGGCAACTTTCGAATACACACGCCGAGGAGGTACGGCTCGGCCAGACTGTTTGTCGGCACGGAGTACATAAGCCTGACATAACCCGACATGGACTATCTGGTGCGAGTGTTTAACATCATACAGCAACAATTGCGCAATTACATTATCCCTTTTCCGAACGTGTTGTCCTATATGACATCGTCTTTAACTTCGACATCATATTTTGGACCTGCGCCTAACGCCAGTAAGAACAAAGACTGCCCTCACCTGTACGAGGAACTCGTAACATTTGTGTAAATTAATGTATGTATGAATAAACAGCAATTTATAGCTGAATATTTTTTCATTTATAGCACTAAAAAGACACTTTAAATCACCTCTCCCGATAACTGATCTATCCTCATAAAAATGATTCCAATGGGCTTATCATTGTGATTTACTTGATTCTGAATGGTTCTCCTGACCATATCAATATCAATCACGTCTTGCAATGCGTACTCAAACAGATCATTTACACTAGCTAGGAAATATCCTACAGGATCACTATTTTCCGAGGGGGTAATAATCGCACTGTGAGCTGTGTCCCTACGGATTTGTACCGCCTATACTGTCTCCAGATCATGTCATCTATCTCAAATCTGCGTGCTATTCTCTCTATAAAATGAATAAAAGTAACATATGTAGGTTCGACACACACAGTACTACAAGTTATTGAAAATGTAGTCAGATTAGTACTTACAGTTCAAACTATGCAGCCGCACTGTTTTTGTCACTTACGTGCTGCCTCTTATTTATTTAGAGATTCTGACGTAATTTTCTTGTTTCTTTCAACCTCTGCTGCTCTGTGTCACGCATGCTCGGAAGACGACACGAGCCTTGTAAGAGATTTTGTGGAACGTTTCGAACAAGCCAATGCATACTGTTCCAAAGCACGTGTCGGAATGCGCTTATGACAGATGTGTTGCAGTTCGGCACTTCCAATGCATCAGCTCTGTACATGCCCTGCGAACAGGGGTGCCCAACGCAGAGGCTATGAACTTTTTTTAAAGTCCCCACCTCCATAAACCGTGTCCCGGCTAAGAACGTTTCAGCACCACCCAAATCATGGCGACGAGCGGTCGCGGGAGGCTTTGTAACACTTCAGAATTACTCCCACGTCCCTATCTCCTTTCCTTCACACTCAGGCTAACAACATTTCAGCACACACACACCCCGACGACTTTCAGCGATGAACAGTCGGAAAGCCACGGACTTACTCCCACCTCCGTCCCTCCTTTCCATCAGGCTACAGCACTCTGACCGAGCTTGACAATACTAGACGGCATCCAGGGCTTGGCACTAATAAGGTAACTAATTTTCACTAAGGCGCCGAGGTTAGCACACATCTATGTAATGGGTAACATCAGATACAACTTTGGACGAACACTGTGCATGCTTCCCGGCGTGTCAGAAATTGCAAGCTAAGTATGACTTCATCACCCACCTGCAAACCGTATGAGTCATGAATGCATTCACGTCTCGCTAGACAAACAACATGATTACATTATCTGTCCGACACGCGGCGGGAAACACGGTAGGATGTATACTTCACTCACATACCACACAGTCTAATAAGCGTAATCTTGAATGCAATAAAGTACCCAGTCTTTTTCCTACCCGTACCCTAGCTATATAACAATCCTCAAGGCGGCACCAAAGCCTATACGCAGGCTCCAACAAACTATATACCATCCTTTTTAATATTATACTACACCTGAGGGTGTAGGGAGGGCCTGGAGGCTCCCCTAACGGCGGCACCAAAGCCTATACGCAGGCTCTAACAAACTATATACTAAACCTTTTTAATATTATACTACACCTGAGGGTATAGGGAGGGCCTGGAGGCACTCCCTTCTTAATATACTAATCCAGACGCCGGCACCAATCCTTTTTAATCATATACAACACCCTGACAAAATACATACTTACGCTAAGCGAAAGCCAAACCTACTTCCTTCAAAAAGTTCGACATATTGTTTCGACGCCATCTTGTTTTTGAGTTTAAGTCCATCGCCGCCATCTTGTTTTTGAGTTAGGGGGATTCTGCCCACGGGGCCCAAAATGGGGGGTGCTACCACTATACCTCCTTTTTAATTTTTGGGCCCCCGGGAAATGTCCCCGGTCGGACTGGACCTCACCGCTTACTACTGTGGTGTGTTTCAAAACTGTTTGTATACACCTTTAGAAAACGGTTTACTTCCAGAGGGATACTTTCTATTAGGTGATGACGCACTTCAATCGCATTTGATTATTTCATTATATTCCACAAACAATCCTGGTGGGTTTTGCTTTCAACTTTACAATAAAATAGTTTGAATAAAACATTTTGATGTTTGACTTGCCTTCATGTAATCCTAGAGAACATAAGCGCCTCGCATGTTTCGATAACGGCTTGAGAAATGGATGAAGGAGAAATGGTAACTGAAAATTTCATAATTTCGAAAACCCGACCAGTGGCAAGAAACCTTAAAGTTAAGGCCAATCTTTCCTCTACCGATAAAGAATCTCTTATAACTGTATCTTTTCTGGTCAAATATGGAGTAATATTTTTGAGCAGTTCTTTGCAAAGTTTATCGTTCTGGTTTAGAGTGCTTGTTCAACGTGGCCTCCTCCAGTTGCTGTGCAGTTTTCCGCACGTATCTTCAAGGAACCAGTAGCACAACAATGTTGTGAAGGTGGTTTCTTATCTGTTGTGCCATAGCAAAAATACGACGGCGCAGTGCTGCTTTGAATCGACCTTAATTTCGTAAAATAATTTTTCATGTGACCCACACGTTCATTCTAGATAAGCCAACACGAGATGCCATTCAACGAATGGACAGACGTGGACTTCTCTGCACCATGTCAAGAATGTTCTCCCGCGTGTTTATCGTTCGTACAATCTCTATTTCAGAATGCAAAGCAAAGCTTGGAAGACAACCATTGACACGAAATGCCTGCTCAACACGTGTAAATACGCGTTTAGACGGAATTCTTCTTTCGCGGTAACGGCGTCGGTATTCGTTCTTGGCAGCACTTGCATTACCATCGCAATATCCTTAAACATAATGCATATCGCAATATTCAACGTGGGAAAACAGAAAAGGCATTTTAGCACTTCAAAGTTAACCAAATCACTGTCTTGTAATCACAAACACAAAACGTATGTTAGCACCTCAAACGTAATGAACTCACTCCCTTACACACCCGAACGCTACTGCAGGATTGTCACGTTGGAGGTCAAGCGAATGACGTCACGGACAAAATAGAGTGCGCAGACACCAAAGAAGTCCACACATTTCTCTGGCCAATATCTCCGTAATCATTGAACTTTGGATATAGGTGTTTTGGGTTATATCGGTATAGTTTGACCTAAGGAACACTCTCCCGAAGTTAGGTCCTTTCCTCCTGGGACACCCTG